>WSSedL1CaDRAFT_10001314_pt1 | contig 14817 bp, 6 predicted proteins | sample WetSurSL1Cattail_FD_9464 | JGI IMG/M metagenome (IMG submission 9464)
AGGATATTCTACCCAAAAAGGGGAGTTGGCTATCGGTAAAAATCTAAAAGTGGCTTTCATGCCATGGAAAGGTTATAATTTTGAGGATGCAATTGTTATCAACGAACGTGTCGTACGTGAAGATATTTTCACTTCAGTTCATGTGGTGGAACAGCTCCTTGATGTTCGTGAAACCAAGCGTGGTGTAGAAGAATTTACAGCCGATATACCGAATGTAAGTGAAGATGCTACTAAAGATTTGGACGAAAACGGTATTATTCGTGTCGGTGCCCGTATTGAACCAGGCGACATCATTATCGGTAAAATTACTCCAAAGGGAGAATCGGATCCTTCACCTGAAGAAAAGTTGCTTCGTGCTATTTTTGGCGACAAAGCCGGAGATGTGAAAGATGCTTCTCTGAAAGCTACTCCGTCTCTTTCGGGTGTGGTAATTGGTAAACGTTTGTACTCGAAAGCTCAGAAAAATCGTAAATCGAAATTAGCCGATAAAGCTGTTCTTCCTCGTTTGGATGAAGAGTTTGAAACACAGGCAAATGTATTGCGCGAAACCTTGGTTGAAAAACTGATGTTATTGTTAGCAGATAAAACATCGGCCGGTGTAAAAGACTTTATAGGAGCAGATGTAATTTCGAAGAACAGCAAATTCACTCCTGAACGTTTACGTGAAGTAGATTACAGCACAGTTCAGTTAAGTAAATGGACTACTGATAATCATAAAAACGAATTGGTAAGGCAGTTGATTTTGAATTATCTGAAGAAATATAAAGAACTTGATGCTCAGATTAAACGCCAGAAATTTAATATTACTATTGGTGACGAATTGCCAAATGGTATCGTACAAATGGCAAAAGTTTATATTGCCAAAAAACGTAAGATTCGTGTAGGTGATAAAATGGCTGGTCGTCACGGAAATAAAGGTATTGTTTCGCGTATTGTTCGTCAGGAAGATATGCCTTTCTTATCCGATGGAACACCTGTGGATATTGTATTGAATCCTCTTGGTGTACCTTCGCGTATGAACCTTGGTCAGATTTTCGAAACTGTACTGGGTTGGGCCGGGAAAGAATTGGGTGTAAAATTTGCTACTCCTATTTTCGATGGAGCAACCATGGAAGATATGAATGAATGGACAGACAAAGCTGGTGTTCCCCGTTATGGTAAAACTTACCTGATTGATGGTGGAACCGGCGTTCAGTTTGACCAGCCTGCTACCGTAGGTGTGATTTACATGCTGAAATTGGGTCACATGGTGGAAGATAAAATGCATGCCCGTTCAATTGGTCCTTACTCACTTATTACTCAGCAACCACTTGGTGGTAAGGCACAATTCGGAGGTCAGCGTTTTGGGGAAATGGAAGTTTGGGCACTTGAAGCATTCGGTGCCGCTCATATCCTGCAGGAAATTCTTACTGTGAAATCCGACGATGTTATGGGTCGTGCCCGTACTTACGAAGCTATTGTCAAAGGTGATCCTATGCCGGTACCCGGTATACCTGAATCGCTCAATGTATTGTTGCATGAGCTTCGCGGTTTAGGTTTGAGTATTAATTTGGAATAACATCTCACCCGGATATTTTTTTAAGAGAATCCGGGTAGAGGTTTAATGGTGAAAACCAAATTGTAAATTATCAATTGTAAATTGTAAATTAAAAAAGATATGGCTTTTAAAAATGATAATAAGCTAAAGACTAATTTTAATAAGATCTCTATCGGGTTAGCATCACCCGAAGAAATTTTAAAATTATCGAGCGGCGAGGTACTCAAACCCGAAACAATTAATTATCGTACTTACAAACCTGAACGTGATGGTTTGTTTTGCGAACGTATTTTCGGGCCTACGAAAGACTTCGAATGTCATTGCGGTAAATACAAACGTATCCGTTACAAAGGTATTGTTTGTGACCGTTGTGGGGTGGAAGTGACTGAGAAAAAAGTACGTCGTGAGCGTATGGGACACATCCAATTGGTTGTTCCTGTAGCTCATATCTGGTATTTTCGTTCGTTACCGAATAAAATCGGTTATTTGCTCGGGATGCCAACCAAAAAACTCGATGCAATTATCTACTACGAAAAATATGTAATCATTCAGTCTGGTATTCTTGATAATGGTGAAAACATTGTCAATGGAGAATTACTTTCTGAAGAAGAATATCTGGATTTGATGGAAAAACTTCCAAGAGAAAACCAGATGCTCGATGATACTGATCCGAATAAATTTATCGCGAAAATGGGTGCTGAAGCAATCTATGATCTTCTGACGCGCCTTGATTTAGATGAATTGTCGTACGAACTTCGTAATCGTGCAAATACCGATACTTCTCAACAGCGTAAAAACGAAGCGCTCAAACGTCTTCAAATTGTTGAATCGTTCCGTGCTTCAAAGCTGCGTAATAAGCCTGAATGGATGATTGTTAAAATTGTTCCGGTTATTCCGCCCGAATTGCGTCCATTAGTTCCGTTGGATGGTGGTCGTTTTGCTACTTCGGATTTGAACGATTTGTATCGTCGTGTGATTATCCGCAACAATCGTTTGAAACGTCTGATCGAGATTAAAGCTCCGGAAGTAATTTTGCGTAACGAAAAACGTATGCTTCAGGAAGCGGTTGACTCCTTATTCGATAACTCACGTAAATCAAGTGCTGTTAAAACTGATGCTAACCGTCCATTGAAATCACTTTCCGATTCTTTGAAAGGAAAACAAGGACGTTTCCGTCAGAACCTGCTTGGTAAACGTGTGGACTATTCAGCCCGTTCGGTAATCGTTGTAGGTCCAGAATTGAAAATGCATGAGTGCGGTTTGCCTAAAGATATGGCAGCCGAACTATATAAACCGTTTGTGATCCGCAAACTTATCGAACGCGGAATTGTGAAAACGGTGAAATCGGCCAAAAAAATCATTGACCGTAAAGACCCGGTGATCTGGGATATTTTAGAGTACGTGATGAAAGGACATCCCGTATTACTAAACCGCGCCCCGACGCTTCACCGTCTTGGTATTCAGGCTTTCCAACCAAAAATGATTGAAGGTAAAGCTATTCAGTTACACCCGCTTTCCTGTACTGCATTCAATGCCGACTTTGATGGTGACCAGATGGCTGTTCACCTTCCGTTAGGAAATGAAGCTGTTCTGGAAGCTCAGATGTTGATGTTAGCTTCACATAATATTCTTAATCCTGCCAATGGTGCGCCTATCACTGTACCTTCTCAGGACATGGTTCTTGGTTTGTATTATATTACTAAACCACGCGCCGGAGCTAAAGGTGAAGGGTTGATTTTTTATTCGCCGGAGGAAGCAGAAATAGCTTATAACGAAGGTCAGGTAGAACTTCACGCATGGATAAAAGTAAGAACTTATGACCTGAATGAAAAAGGTGAAAGAGTTCTGAAACTGATTGAAACTACTGTTGGACGTATCCTTTTCAACAAATGTGTTCCTGAACAGGTAGGATATATTAATGAACTGCTTTCTAAAAAATCATTACGTGATATTATCGGTAATGTGATTGAAGTTTGTGGTGTTGCCCGTACAGCACAGTTCCTCGACGATATTAAAGATCTTGGATACTATATGGCATTCCGTGGAGGCTTGTCGTTTAACCTTGGTGACGTAATCATTCCTGAAGAAAAAGAACAATTGGTAAAAGAAGGTAATGCCGAAGTTGAAGAAATCCTGAATAACTACAATATGGGTTTCATTACCTTTAATGAGCGTTATAACCAGATTATTGACACATGGACGCACGTAAATTCAAAACTGTCGAATATTTTGATGAAACAGTTATCAAGCGACAGACAGGGTTTCAACTCTGTGTACATGATGCTTGATTCAGGTGCTCGTGGTTCTAAAGAACAGATTCGTCAGCTTTCTGGTATGCGTGGTTTGATGGCAAAACCTCAAAAATCAGGTGCAGAAGGAGGTCAGATTATTGAAAATCCTATTCTTTCGAACTTTAAAGAAGGGCTTTCGGTTCTGGAATACTTTATTTCTACTCACGGGGCACGTAAAGGTTTGGCCGATACCGCTCTTAAAACAGCGGATGCTGGTTACCTTACCCGTCGTTTGGTTGACGTATCGCAGGATGTGATTATCAACGAAGATGACTGCGGTACTTTACGCGGACTGATTGCAACAGAAATGAAAAATAATGAAGAAGTTATTTCTTCTTTATACGAACGTATTCTCGGACGTGTTTCCGTTCATGATATTTATCATCCTCTTACAGGAGAGCTGATTGTTTCTTCCGGGGAGCAGATTACAGAGTCACTTGCCAAGAAGATTCAGGATTCTCCTATTGAGCGCGTCGAAATTCGTTCGGTGCTTACCTGCGAATCGAAAAAAGGAGTATGTGCCAAATGCTATGGGCGTAACCTTGCTACCGGTAAGATGGTGCATATGGGCGAAGCTGTTGGTGTTATCGCTGCACAATCTATTGGTGAGCCGGGTACTCAGTTGACTCTTCGTACATTCCACGTCGGTGGGGTTGCTTCAAACGTTGGAGCTGAAAATAAAATTGCTTTGCGCTATGATGGGCGTATTGAGTTTGATGAACTTCGAACTGTTGAAGCTACTGAAAACGGAACAACCTATCAGGTAGTTGTAAGTCGTTTGGCCGAAATGCGTGTAATTGACCCTCATACAGGAATTGCCCTTACTACCCAAAATATCCCTTATGGTTCAAAATTGTATGTGAAACATGGTGATACAGGTACAAAAGGACAACTGATTTGTGAATGGGATCCATTTAATGCCGTAATTATTTCAGAAACTGAAGGTAAAATTGAGTTTGAAGATGTAGTGGAAAACGTAACCTTCAAAACAGAGACTGACGAAGCTACCGGTTTGCGCGAAAAGATTATTATTGAATCGAAAGACCGTAATAAAGTGCCAAGTGCACATATTCTGGATGCTAACGGAGAAGTGCTTCGTACATACAATTTGCCTGTGGGAGCTCACCTTGTTCTTGATAATGGCGATGTAATAAAAACAGGTCAGATGCTTGTTAAGATACCTCGTGCTGTTGGTAAAGCTGGTGATATTACAGGGGGTCTTCCTCGTGTAACAGAGTTGTTCGAGGCTCGTAATCCATCAAATCCTGCTGTTGTTGCTGAAATTGATGGAGAAATTAATTTCGGAAAAATAAAACGTGGTAACCGCGAGTTAAGTGTAACTTCCAAAACCGGAGAAGTGAAGAAGTATATGATTCCGTTATCGAAACAGATACTTGTACAGGAAAACGACTTTGTACGTGCAGGTACTCCGCTTTCCGATGGTGCAACTACTCCGACTGACATCCTTATGATTAAAGGTCCTACTGCTGTTCAGGATTATATCGTGAATGAAGTACAGGATGTTTACCGTTTGCAGGGTGTGAAGATTAATGATAAACACTTTGAGGTAATTGTTCGTCAGATGATGCGCAAGGTTGAAATCATTGAACCGGGAGATACACACTTCCTCGAAAAACAAATCGTTGACAAAAACGAGTTTATGGAAGAAAACGACCGTATCTGGGGTAAGAAGGTAATTCTCGATTCGGGAGATTCATCAACTTTAAAACCCGGACAGATTATTACTCCTCGTAAACTTCGCGATGAAAATAGTGCGCTGAAACGTCGTGACCAACGTTTGGTTGAAACGCGGGATGCAGTAGCTGCTACTTCGAATCAGATTTTACAGGGTATTACCCGTGCCGCTTTGCAAACAACCAGCTTTATGTCGGCTGCTTCGTTCCAGGAAACTACAAAAGTTCTGAATGATGCTGCTATCAACGGTAAGGTGGATAAATTGGAAGGATTGAAAGAAAACGTTATATGCGGTCATCTGATACCTGCTGGTACAGGTCAACGTGAGTTTGATAAGATCATTGTTTATTCACGTGATGAGTATGAAAAGAAGGTGGATGCAAGACGCAATGTCCTTGATATTGAAGAAGGCGATAGCGAAGAATAAAACTTCGTTGTGAAATATTAAAGAGGTTGCTGGTAGTATATATCGGCAACCTTTTTTATTTTCATATAATAATACTTGCTAAAACGAATATTTATTGTAGGGTTACCGACTAATATGCCGAAAATATTTATTAAATTTCGACAGCAAATAAAAACTATTGGATCGCAAAAATAAACAGATGGTTTATATGCTATTCTACTAAAAGTTTTATCCCGTCGAAAATTGAAATATGTTTGTTTTATCATTGTTGTAGATTTGATTATGGAGAAAGTATTGAAGTTTCTGAATCAACTAATGCCTCTTAATTCAGCTCTGAAACAAGAGCTTGTACACCGAATGTATCAAAAAGATGCGAAAAAAGGGGAGCTGTTAATTGCTGAAGGGAAAATATGTACCCAGCTTTATTTCATTTGTAAAGGATATTTGCGCGGCTTTCATTATCAAAAGGGAAAGGAAATTACCACTTGGTTTGGATTCGAAAATGACATTGCTACTTCAGCCTACTCATTTCTCTCCCAAAAAATAGCAAATGAAAATGTTGAAGCGATGGAGGATTCATTGTTATACGGAATTAGTTTTCATGATTTAACTGCCATCTATCAAAATTATCCTGAATTCAATTATATCGGACGAATTTTTACTGAAAAGTATTATTTTGATTTGATGGAACACTCGCTAAGTCTGCAATTTCAGAATGCACACGACAGTTATCTGAATCTCCTTTCTACTCACCCGCAAATACTTAAACGAGCGTCTTTGGGGCATATTGCATCATATATAGGCATTTCACAGGAAACTTTGAGCCGTATCAGAGCTAAAATTGTATAAATGATTGTATTTTTTTGATTTTTGTCAAATATCTTTCGTTTATTTATATACGAAATTTGTAAGACATTAAAGGTGTTGGTTAGTAGTATTTTAGTTATTATTGGAAAAAACGGAATTAATTATTTAAGGTAAAATGAAACGAGCAAATTTAGAAGACAAAAAGTTGGTGGTCGGTATTCTGACAGATGCATACCGAAATGACCCCCACGTAAATTATTTACTCGAAAAATCGAGAAATAAAAACAAACTGCGAATTGTAATGGAATATATTTTCGATCTTTCGTATAATAAAGGCGAGATATATCTCAATGAAGACGAAACTGCTGTGGCATTATGGGATACTTCACGAAAAAACAAATTCAGCTTCAAAAAGCTGTTTCAGGAAGTATACATTGCTTTGCAATTGGGTATAGATACTACTTTGAGGATACTTAAAATGAATCAATTGCTCGAAATGAATTTGCCCCGTAAAGGTGAATTTGCCCGACTTTATACTTTAGGAGTTTCCAATAAAGGAAAAGGAAAGGGGTATGCAAAAAAAATGATTGATTTTATGGCTGAAAAAATGAGCAAAACCAAAGCCACTTTATATGTTGATACTATAAGTGGTTCAAAAATCGGAACTTTTAATAAATCAGGTTTTCATTTGTTTAAAGCCATTGATTTTGATAATCAAAAACTATATTTTTTGAACAGAGTTTGTTGAGATAGCTATTAGTCTTATATTGTAGATATTTTTAATTTATTAGAAATCAGATGATACAATCATCTGATTTCTTGTTTTTGCTTATATAATTCTTTAAATAAATGTAATATAAAAAAAATCAGGGAATAAATCAATTTTATTCCCTGACTCTTTATTTAATTGGTTACTACTATTTAACTAAGCATTTGATTATTGTATGATCTTTTGCGTTAACCGCTTGAATAATCCAAAGTCCCTTGCTTACTTTCACTTCAGTATCGGTGCTTATATTTAATCTTTTATATAACCGACCATCAGTGGCGTAAATGGCGATAGCAGTATTATCACTAACATTTTTGAATATTATAACATCTGAGTTTTGAGAAATGGTCAGTTGTGATACATTATTGTTGCTTACACCTGTTTCTGGATCAGATAAAATTAATGCTGATAATGGATCCCAATTATCCGAACCTTTTGTAAAGTTGAATGTGGTAATAGCAGTGTTATCATTTAATGTCGGTGTAGTCAGTATATGCGACCATGAAGCACGACTGGCTGCATTGTTTTCTCCGCTTTCTTCAATTGTTCCATACTCGTAACATTTATCAGACTGACCGCCAAGAGTGTTCAACCAACCTTCAGGAGCAATCATCGACTTTCCTGAGAAAGATGGATTATTTGTAGCTTTAATAGTGGTGTTATAAAATACCACTTCACTGGTGGTCGCTTGCCATGGTCGTCCAAACTCTCCCGGTTTTGATAAATAAGTCGATGCCGTTTCAGTACCTGGTTGAGCAGAAGTTACAGTACAATTGTACATTAAATAACCACGAGCCGAGTTCTGTTGAGCAGCAGTGATGTAGGATACATCGGTACTTGTTTCACTGGTATTCATTGCCAAATCACTCTTGTATGCAACGAGTGTCATGCCTCCAAAGATATAGTCGGTTCCACCCATAAGCGATCCTTTGTAGGTCACTACACGTGCCCCTTCAGCTCCGTAGAATGAATCCTGACGTCCAATAATACGACATTTGTAAAGTATGCTCTTATCTCCGCTTGAAGTGTAGGCAATGGCTGCTGCACGTTCTACAAAACTCTTATTCTGAACATTGGTATTGCCATAGTCTGTCGGACGGGTTCCTTTTCCTCCTGAAGCCCATTCTACAACTACATCTTCAGATTCTTTCTGCGAAATGTATTGATTGTAAGAATTTTCAAAAATGATATTCGAGGCTTGGAATCCTTTTGCTGAAACTACAACTGTAGCGTTCCAATACGAGCCGTTAGTTGTTCCACTACCGGTATTAGAGTAGCTTGTATATCCGTTTTCTTTATTTACTCTCAAAGCATCTGCACTCCATTTCTGGTCAGTACCCATACTGTAATAGTTATATCCATGACCGTAATATGAAGTGATTCTAACAGCATTTGCATCAATATCAACACCTTTGTTTGACAAAGCAATACTTGGTGTGGCTGAAGCATTAATGATTGAAACACTGTCGATATCGATTAAGAGCATTTCTTCGTAATTACCAGGATCAACCATGATTGTTACACGTTCCTTCGATGGTCGAGTCATTGCACGCGCGGCGCTAAGAGCGTCATTAATGGTTTGATAATTTTTGTCAGTACCAACCGTGATTACAGCTGAATAAGGAAGTGTTTGAGCAACCTTAATATCGGTTATATATGAAGTAGTTCCTGTGACATTGCTAATCGTCATATATCCGGCAGAGGTACCTGAATAAGTATATTCTTTCGTTTCGAATACACTGGTACTTCCACTGGTGGTTTTTACAGTATCACCTTCTACTACAACGAACTTAGCCGAATAATAATAAGTGATAACCATTTTCTGTCCGGGCTTAACGGGAACTTTTGCAGTGCTTGTACCTGTTAATGCTAAATGTCCTTTAGAAATTTCGTTTGAAACAGTTCCTGTAAATAGCATACCTTTGTAAGCAGTGGTTACACCGCTGGTAATAGTTGCATCGTCGAATGACCAGTTGGTAACATCTGTAAAGGCCAGTGTTTTACTTGCATCAGCACCATTTACTTTAAGATTGGAAGTTGCTCCGAGTTTTAATGGATATTCATCCAATCCGCTACAAGTTATGGAATAAATGCCATCACGAAGATAGATACTATCCAGTTTGGTAAACTTATATGAATAACCTGATTCATTCAAATTAGCAAATGTGACGTTCAGTTTTGATTTTTGTGTGTCGTCTAAACCACTTGCATCGATAGTTATCTTATGAGTTGGTTTTGGAGCAAATACTAAATCTGATACTGAGTCGGCTTTAATGGTTATAGAGTCATTGGTAATGTAATAATCGTTGATTCCCGAAGCAGTAATTTTGTATTTGCAATTAGGTTCAATACTTACGTTATAAGTAGAATCCGATGTGTTGATTACCGGTACCGGTACAAATATTTTTGCTGTTGTAGGAGTAAAAGTCAACGTCGTTTTTGCCAAAATGGTGCTGCTCAATCCTTTTATTTTTCCTGATAATACGTTTGTGATTACTTTTTTTATGGCAATTTCACGTGAGGCATTGGCATCAATTGTCAAAGCAGTTCCGTTAGTTATAATATATCCATTGGCATTGCCCAAACTTAAAGTGTAAGAATAACCGGATGGAACTGTTATGCTGTAATTGGTTTCACCAGAGTTGATAGTGTCGGCAAAAGCTTTTCCTGCCGCATTTGTCAGTATGATGCTGTATCCTGCTGTGATTCCTGAAGCTTCAGTTGTGTTGAGATTTCCACTCAAAGTGACATAGGTGGCATCTTTTCTTATAATTCTATAATAAGAGGGTTTATCGGCAGAGTCGTAAATGTGGTATGAACCACCTTTTTTTGCCACAAACTTAGCAATACTTACCGATGTGGTGAGACTGGCAACATCTTTTTGCGATGCATCAGCCATATATTGGAATGTCATTTTACCAGCTCCATTTTGCGATTTGGCATAAATGGTTAATTCATCATCCGCACTTAATGTTAACCCAATATAGCGAGCCGAAGTCGCACTGGCGTTCACATACAAGCTACCGGTGAGTGTGTCTGTGCCAACATAAGCAGGACTACCACTTGCATCGTATCTTGTAAGACTTGTATTAGACGTACGTATACGATCGCTGTTAGTACCTCCAACCCAACTTAAGACTCCAACTGTAAATCCACCGGGTAATGGTTTTGCGGTTGTTCCCGCTGTTACACCCGGATACCAACCATTCATTATATCGACTGTAAGTTTATTATTATATTTAGCGGTATCTAACACTGCAGCACCAAAATCCCAAACATCAGCTTTAGTTGTTTTAACTATTTGAGCTGCATTTTCGATAGAAACGCCATGAATATATATTTCGGCAGTCGGATATAGTGTGCTTTTTAATGTTGCAGTTAATACTCCGGCAGAACCGGTATAACTTAAACTATGCGTTCCGCAAACTGACACAGTATCTTTGGCTTGTACATTGCCAAGTATATTACCGTTGGCATCTTTAATTTCGAATATAGCATCTTTGGCTGAACCATACTGACATGTGCCGAATGTAATTGTAGCATTACCAGCCACCACCAAGTCCATAGAGTTTCCGGGGAACATTACAGCACCATGTGCCGAATCGTGATAACCGAACTGCATTGAAGTGGTTTCCGTATTGCTATTGATGGTCAGTAAACCGTCCGATGAAATAAATGTTTTATATCGTAATGAACTGTAAGAAGTTTGAGGTAATACACTTCCATCGAAGAAGTTATAATTATATGTTTGACCCGGTGTTGCAGAAACAGATTTACTGTTATCGGCAACCAATATCTTATAACTGTATGGTTTTGTATTTGCATCTGCATAATTAACGATCAGCGTGTCTCCGCTTACACTTACACTACTTATGTCTCCGGAATAACTTGTGGATACAGTTGATAAAGCATTTCCACCAAGATTAATGCGAATAGATGCTAAGTCGGGTGTAGTACTGATAACAGTTCCTGCTGCAACAGTTACTGTTGGATTGTCGGATGAAGTTGCTCCTGAGGTTATATTTACAGCTACTCCGTTTATCACTACTACTCCGGATTTTTGTACCCACTGAGTTAATTCTACAGCAAAAGGAATTGGTACAATTTCAATCACCGGAACATAGTTAGTACCGGAAAAAGTCACCGTGACAGTACCTGCCGAACCTACATAAGTACAGTACGCCATAGAGCCGTCCTGATCATAACATTTGCTGGTTTTGTTCGTAAATGTTGCCTGATCAAATATGCCGGTTGAACTTGTTGCAGTGATGGTGCCACCTGAATATTGACAGCCACCAACTTTAATGTAAGAGTTTCCTGCTACTTGTAAGGTGATTTTGTTTCCGGTTTTTAAAATAGAACCATGTTGCGCTCCGTTATAGCCATAAGCATTACTTGTTCCGCATTCAACTTTGAAAAGTCCTTGTTCTATGGTATAATTTCCATTTAAAGAGGTTTGATTTGGAATTATGCTTCCATCTCTTAAATCGAAAAAGTAAATAACATTCTTAACAGGACTGGTTAATGTAGAACTGCCACCTAATTGTTGAGGAATAACCTGAATAGATGGTAAATAAAGGTCATTACCTGAACCGGCAATAGTTCTGAAATAAATAGTATCGGCAGCTCCTTCATACACAAAATCATACGTGTCGGTCAGATCAGTCGTAACTTTTGTGTCCTGAGTGCCAAGATCGGTACCCGCTGATGTTTTAGCTTGCATTTTTAGGCCGGAATACTTTGATCCCAAAAATTTAAAAGAGCAGTTTCCTGTCACGGCGATTTTAATAAGGCCGTTTACTTTCATATTCAATCCATAGGTCGAACCATGTAGAGAATATGTACCACTTAAAGTGAGAGAACCATCGGTACTTGCGTGAGCAGAGATGATGGTTCCATCTCTGAAATCGTACGTTGTTGTACCGGTTTGCCCCTGAACATTGAATACACAAATACTCAGAAACACTAATGTGAGGTAAAAGAGTTTTTTCATAAAATAGAATTTAATAATCGAGTTAACATTCTTGTTGTTTAACGAAGCAAAAGTAATGGTACAATCAATTTTCATTGTGTAATATTTGCCACTTTTCAGCATTGATATTGACGGACTTTTTGTATTGTATGGAGACGTATTTTTAGCCTTTTTTTATATATATCGTTTATTTATAGTGATTTGTTGCGATTTTTGTAATTGATATTGTATTTTTATAACAAAAAAAAGGTTGCTCAATTTCGAGCAACCTTTCATTTCTTATGTGTCTTTTGCAGACTATATTACACTATTTTTTTCATAGCAGTCATTGCTGCACCTACAATCTCTATTGAATGGGAGCGAAGTTTGGCATTTACTTTTACTAATTCGAAATTATCCACATGTGCATCTTTATCTTCATTGAAATTTTTACAAATTACATTGGTTTCAATTGATATAATAAAGAAGAGACCAACGGGCGTGTGTTAGCGGTTAGGCTTTTTGGTCGTTATAATTATTAATCCATTAATCGCATTCGTTCCATATAATTCCTCTGAGACAGGTTTTTCAATATAGTTTATTCCAATAATTTCGTTTGTTTTGAGTTTCTGCAATGTGTCGTAGTTATCTCTGAAAATGATTTGGTTTCCGTCAATGACAAGAACTGGTTCTTTTTTACCTATATCAATGTCACCTGTTGTTCTTAAATCAGGTTTCTTATATAATTCTTTTACTCGCTTTAAATCCTTAGCTATTGATTCTTTTGATTGTTTTCCTTTTGTACAAAGTAAAATCATTCCTGTTGCTGGTCCGCAAAGATTCACATTCTGTATTTCGTTTTTGTCTAAATAAATTATTGTCGTCAAGTCAGTTTGTTGATATTTAACTAGTACAGTGTCTAATGTGTCAGAAGTATATGGAAGTCCATTCAGTACATATACGACTTTATTGTCAATTTGGAAATTCGGATAAGTTTTCAAAACCCAATTGTCAATATATTCTTTATTCAGTGTCTGTCCAATTGAACCTAACAGTCCAAATGATAGTGAAAATATTGTCAGTATAATTGTCTTCATTTTTTTTTAAAGCTTACCACTAATATCTGTATATGTGTGTCTATTGTGCACATATATCTACTATAGGTATTTATATCAATATTCTCTTCATACGCTGGCGGGTCTCCTGACCCGTGACATTTATTCTATACAATTATTTTAATTTCATTTTCGTTTTTTCTCTGTTTGGCACAGGCCTGGAGATCTGCGTCAGCGCGGGGTGTGTTAGCAGCCTGTGGCTTGGTTTCCAGTCGAGTTTCATTTTATCTCCATTTGGGTTCAACAGGAAGTCTTTCTCCGTCGGCCGTTGTATGTTCCTCCAATGAATTCTCTTTCGACTGAATAACCATATAAATCATGGTTTCTTCTGCTGAGTTACATATTCCACGTTTTCCCTGTGGCGCAACTCTTATTACACTTCCTTCTTTTATGCTAAAACAGTCTTCATCTACCTGAAAGAAACCGAAACCTTTCAAAATAATGTATGTTTCTTCGTTTTTCCTGTGTATGTGAAAATATGGTTGTTCTGTTTTTGGAGGTAGTGAGTTAAATGATATTTCCGTACCAGTCGCTTTAGTCATATCTTTTAAAAAGACTTTTCCTTCAATGAGTTTCTTATTCACAGGGTGAATTAAGGAATAATCCATTAAGTCATCTAACTCTCCCAAATTTACGGCACTATAGTTAGTGCTTTCCGATATTTTTTCAATCTGTTTCATGTCCAAATAAATTGTTATATATTTTATGATAGTAGTTCAGTTTTATATGTGTTTCTCTTTAGGTCGATAATCGTCAATATAGAAAATGTATTCTTATAGATTTCAGTCGTTGTTCGTCATAGTCGAAAAGCTAAAAGTCAAATTCCTTCCGTAGAAAATCTGCGAATCAGGCGACAACCCACTATCATTTTTAATATAAATAAAAAGCCGGAGCTTTTCTTTTAGCTACGACGTAAGCGGAGGTACGCCGAACGTGGGGTAATCTCATTTTTTAGTCATTTTTAAAAGAAGTTGAATACCCAATAAAATACCAATTCCAAATGAAATAGCTGTCAGTCCGAATTTATTTAATTGTTGATATTTTATTATTGTTCCTATTATCATACTTAGTCCTGTTGTCAGGAAGAAAAATGCACCAAAATGGAAAAAGCTCAATGGTCTTTTCAAGATTAAAGGATTGTCATTCCATGTCGGCCTTTCAATGACTTGCCCCAAAATGGCAGAATTGATTTTAGTGATAAATGGAATTGCAATTATCCCGAAGATTAAAGGCATAACAATGATTG
>WSSedL1CaDRAFT_10001315_pt1 | contig 14804 bp, 12 predicted proteins | sample WetSurSL1Cattail_FD_9464 | JGI IMG/M metagenome (IMG submission 9464)
AATTCCGCTTCCCGTTGCCATTGGCTCGAGTTTTATCAACCATGCGGTTAATAAACCAACGCCGATAATTGCTGCCAGCCAGGGAAAGATCAAAATGGGATGAATTTTTAAATAAGCATATGTCTTTATCGCTGTTTCAGTCCCATATTCAATGCCCAGACGATAAAGAACGGCAAGCAGACCAGCTACCAGTCCTACGAGCAACCCTTTCACCGCAATGCTCCATTTGAGCTCATTCAGACTAGATAATAGTCTATAAATTTTTGTTTTTGTTTCCATTATCATCAATTACTCCTAGTTTGGTATTTGCACAGAACTAAATAAGTATATCATATTTAGAGATTACAATCAAATATCAGATAGAAAAAGGAGGTAAAAGTTTATTCAATATGCACAAAGCCGCGAATCCGATTTCGAATTCGCGGCTCTCGTCTATATCTATGCAGGCTGCTGCTATTCAACAGCGTCTACCGGTTTTACCATGGTTGTCACCTTTACATTTTTCTTTCGGTATAGAAATTCGAATTTCTGAATAATCCGGTCTGACACCATTTCCGCATTTTCGTAATTGGTTGCAGGAAGCAACACGACAAACTGAGTTACACTGTAGGACGAGGCAATGTCGCCCTTACGCAGGCTGGTGAGAATGGATGCTTTAAACCTGTTAGAAATCAATTGGATCGTATTTTCATTCAGACTGTTGTCGGTCAGGTCGTACAAAGTGAATAATATAATAAAGATGGAAAGTCCGGTGCGCATCATCATACGCGCCTGAGCCCGATAAATGGCCTTGAATACGTCGTAATCACAGTAATATGCGCCTTGCGTCTCAGGAACCTCTCTTAAATCATTTTTTATCATGCTCAGGTCTGCCTCAATATAGTTGACGCTGCTGGTTATCTGTTTATAAATAGCGCGCAGCGAATCGGACATTTCCACACCGAGCTCTTTGTAGAACAGCTTTGCCGTTTGGGTATAATGGTCGAGCGCCTTGCTGCGCTGATTGGTATTGATGTATGAGTAAAGAAGCATACTATGAATGGATTCTTCCAGAGGGGTGTGGGTCAGCGCGTCTTCACAGATGCTGATTACTTCGTCAAAGCACTTGCTTTCAACCAGGAGGCTGCTCGTATTTAATACACAATCATTGTAGAGTGTTGAGAAGTAGTCCGCAGAGGAAGCGGCCCACGTGCTGTAAGAAGATTTCGGAAGAAACCCGCCCCGGTACAGAGCAATAGCCTCCTTGCCCAGCTGGATTCGGGTTTCATCCGACTGGGAAGAATCCTTTAACAGTTTCCATAAAGCGACGAACTGCTCCGTGTCGACGATACAGTCATACTTATTATTCCATTTATATGTATTCCTTGAGTACTCAATAAATTCGGAGCGCTGATCCTTAGAAATTTCTTTCAGGAGCTCTCTTGCTCGGTAAATCAGATTTTTCAGTGAGTTAAGCGGGTCACCGCATTTGTTCTTTTCCCAAAGTACTTTAATCAGCATCTGTGTGGAGATCTCTTTATTGCGGTTTGCAATTAAATATTGGATTAACAGCCAGACACGCTTTGTGCGGCCTGTCAGGTTAGTGAGCTGATTTCCATTAATGGTAATAGAAAATTCTCCCATCATATTTACTTCTGTTCTTGGAGTACCATTTGTTTCAGGCTGCATGATAGCACATCCTTTGTCCGCACGTTATAATTATTATCATCCTATCATATCTGAGCGCAATTGACAAGTGACAATACCAGCATTAGGCAACAGTTAACAGATTGTTGCGAATAAAACTCCACGATTGTTATTTCCACGCCGAAAAAGGGTGCTGCAAAATGAAACTCCATTTTGCAGCACCCTTTTTTAGTTCTCTAATTTTCAAGTACAAGATGACCTGATCGCCGTGTTTCGTTTAAATCGATGATGCGCTGGTTTCGGCTTCCCCGAAAAATCAAAGTCAAATCTTTCTCCGCCTCAAGAAACGGGCCGTCAATCAATACATCGGTCTCAGCCAGCAACGCGTCAATATCGGGATCGTGTTTCTCGAGCAAATCCTCATAGGTGTAGCCGGTAAAAGTGGTAATATCAAGCTTCTGTGCGTGAACTATTCTGGCCAGTTCTGTCAGCGGCTTTGGCTGGCAAAATGGCTCTCCCCCGCTGAAGGTGACTCCTTTCAGAAGGGGGTTTTCACAGATCTCTTGAAATAAATTTTGAATATCCACCAGTCTCCCCGCGTTAAAATCATGGGACTGCGGGTTGTGGCAGCCGGGGCAGTTGTGAGGGCAGCCCTGCGTAAAAACAACATAGCGGAAGCCCTTCCCGTCCACAATGGATTCCGGTTCAACTCCGCAGATTCTTAGTTCAAAGGCCATGCTTCAATCTGTCCCTTTCCTCCGCGCGTTTTGCGTTGTTCCAGCGGTCGGTAGTACCCACGAGATAACCGGTAATTCTGCGAATGCGCTCAAATTTTGGGCCGCCGTCGTTTTCGGTGCGGTGACATTTGGGGCATTCGTTGTCAATGATGCCGTTAAAACCGCAGATCGGATCGCGGTCAACCGGGTGGTTCACTGAACCGTAGCCGATTCCGCTTTCTTTCATGCAGCGGATGACTGCTTCAAAAGCGTCTATATTTTTGCAGGTGTCGCCGTCCAGTTCCACATAACTGATATGTCCCGCGTTGGTGAAAGCGTGGTACGGTGCTTCCAACTGAATTTTCCTGAATGCTTTAATCGGGTAATAAACCGGAATATGGAAGGAGTTGGTGTAGTATTCACGGTCGGTAATGCCGGGAATCACGCCGAATTTTTTCTGATCAATTTTTACGAAGCGACCGGAAAGACCCTCCGCAGGGGTAGCAAGCAGCGTAAAGTTGAGTCTGGTTTTTGTCGATTCTTCATCCATACGCTTGCGCATATAGCCGATGATTTCAAGGCCGAGTTTTTGGCTTTCGGCGCTTTCGCCGTGGTGTTTTCCGGTGAGTGCCTTTAACGTTTCGGCAAGACCGATAAAGCCCATGCTCAGGGTACCGTGCTTCAGGACTTCCTCTACGCTGTCGGTTGGAGCAAGCTTTTCAGAATCAATCCAAACGCCCTGACCCATGAGGAATGGGTAGTTATAAACTTTTTTACTGCACTGGATTTTAAAGCGGTGCAGCAGCTGGCGGGTGACCAGATCAATTCGTTTATCAAGAATTTCATAAAACCGTTTTAAGTCGCCATGCGCTTCAATTCCGATGCGCGGCAGGTTGACGGAGGTAAAGCTCAGGTTGCCGCGGCCGCAGGTGACTTCCTTTGATTTGTCATAGGTGTTTCCCATGACACGGGTACGGCAGCCCATGTACGCAACCTCTGAATTGTAGTCTCCCTTTTTATAATAAGAAAGATTGAACGGCGCGTCAATAAAGCTGAAGTTTGGGAAAAGCCGCTTTGCACTTACCTTGCAGGCAAGCTTGAACAGGTCGTAGTTCGGGTCGCCCTCGTTGTAGTTGATGCCCTCTTTTACCTTGAAAATCTGTACCGGAAAAATAGGGGTTTCTCCGTCGCCCAAACCGGCGGAAGTGGCTTTCAGCAGGTTCTTTATTACCATGCGTGCTTCCGGAGAGGTGTCAGTGCCGTAGTTGATGGAGGAAAACGGAACCTGCGCGCCAGCACGGGAGTTCATGGTGTTTAAGTTATGGATCAAAGCCTCCATAGCCTGATAGCTGGCCTTGTCAGTATTGCTGGTGCCGGTCGTTACAGCGTACTTGTGGGCGCGCAGCGCTTCTTTTTCGGTAATTTCCTCAAAGCCGCCGATTCTCTGATGCTCCGGAAGCCAGCTTATCAGCGCCTGCCCGAATTGATCAACATTGCTGAGGGTAATCTCTTCTTTTATATTATCTCTTACTGTCAAGGCCAAAGCGTCCGCATCGGATTCGCTCATGGTGTTGGCAATTTGGAAGAACTGTGAAAGCGCTTTGAAATAAGCTTTTTTAAAGGTTTTTGCAACGCCCGGAGCCATGGAATAATCAAAGTTCGGAACGGCCTGACCGCCGTGCATTTCGTTCTGATTTGCCTGAATCGCAATGCAGGCCAGAGCCGCGTAGGAACGGATGTCATTCGGCTCGCGCAGGGCGCCGTGTCCGGTGCAGAAGCCGTTTTTCAGCAGTTTGATCAAATCAATCTGACAGCAGGTTTCCGTCAGCATATAAAAATCTTCGTCATGAATATGAATGTCTCCGTTAATATGCGCCGCCGCGATATCCTTGGGCAAAACATAGTTGTTGATAAAATATTTGGAACCCTCAGAGCCGTATTTGAGCATGGTGCCCATGGCGGTATCCGCATCAATATTCGCATTTTCTCTCTTGATATCCGCGTCTTTTGCATCCTGAAAAGTGAGTTCTTTATAGATATCCATCAGGTCGGTTTCGGCCTGGCGGGTTTTCGTATGTTCCGCGCGGTAAAGAATGTAAGCTTTCGCGGTTTTTGCATAATCCGCATCAATCAGCTTTTCCTCAACAACATCCTGCACCTGTTCCACGGTCGGAAGCTTTTCACCGGCAAAGGAGGAGGAGACCCTTCTTGTAAGTTCGTCAAGCGCCAACCCTGTCATTTTTTCGTCGGGAACCGCCTGATTCGCTTTAAAAATCGCGTTGCGTATTTTCTCAATGTCGAAATTCACAACGACGCCGTTCCTTTTTTGAATCGTTACTGCCATTTCAATACATCCCTTTCAAAAATATAAACCTATTTCCCACTATATCTAAGCTCTGTTTCCGTTGGCAGAGCAGAAAAACCGGTATTATTTACCATATTAAAATTTAAGAGCAATTAAGATTTTACAGTAATTAAAAAGACTTGTCAAGTGGCTTACACAACATATAGTAATTAAATTTATTTAATTAAGAGATTACCCCCAATATATATAAAAACAAGAAGGACGGTTGCAAAACGAAATTGCGTGACAATTTGTACAAACACAATCTATAAAATCAAAAGAATGCACCTTGAAACGGATTTTTAAGCCCGATCAAAGCGCATTTTTTGTGCACTATTTTTATAAGACCATTTTGCTGCATTCCTAGGAGCAGGGCAGAAAATAGCAGAATTATTTTAGAATGGCGTCAATTTCTTTGAGTTCGACATCAGAAAAATCCAGTTTATCTAAAGCGCCTACATTGTCTTCCAGCTGAGAAACCCGGCTGGCTCCGATCAATACACTGGTCATCACCGGATGCTGGAGAATCCAGCTCAGAGCGAGCTGTGCAGTGGTCTGCCCGCGGCGCTGCGCCATCTTGCCGAGCGCTGTAACTTTCGCAATCACTTCGGGGGTGATATTATCCTGTTTTAGGAATACAGAACTGCCTGCCGCGCGGGAATCCTGTGGGATTCCGTTGTTATATTTTCCGGTAAGAAGCCCCTGTGCAAGCGGGCTGAACGCCGTAGCACCCATCCCACACTGTGCCAGTGCATCGAATAGCCCGGCTTGCTCCCACTTTCTGTCGAGCATGCTGTAACGTGACTGGCAGATCAGGCAGTGAATTCCCATGCCCTTTAAAAGATTTGAGGCTTCAATTGCCTTTTCGGGGGTGTAATTTGAGATGCCCACGTAAAGTGCTTTGCCGCTCTTTACCGTTTGAGCCAGCGCGCCCATGGTTTCCTCCAGCGGAGTGTCTGGGTCCATGCGGTGATGATAGAAAATGTCAACATAGTCAAGACCCATACGCTTCAGGCTCTGGTCGAGGCTGGCAAGCAGATACTTGCGTGAGCCGAAGTCGCCGTAGGGACCCGGCCACATGGTGTAGCCCGCTTTCGTGGTAATAATCATTTCATCGCGGTAGGGGTGCATGTCCTCTTTCATCAATCGGCCGAAGGTTTCCTCCGCACTGCCTGCGGGCGGGCCATAGTTGTTTGCGAGGTCAAACACGGTAATGCCAAGGTCAAAAGCGCGGCGCGTTACCGCGCGTGCGGTTTCGTACTGGTCATATGTCCCGAAATTGTGCCAGTAGCCGAGCGAGATCTGGCTCAGAACCAGTCCGCTGTTACCGCAGCGGCGGTACTTCATAAAAGAATACCGGTTTTCATCCGCAACATAAGGAGGGATATTGGTGTATCTTTCCATAGAAACTAACCTTCTTTTATTTGTTTTATCGCCCAAGCATAGAGAAGTTCTATCGCAGGAACAAGCTCTATGCCTGTCGGCGTAATTTGATATTCCACTTTGGGTGGGATTTGCTGATATTGCTGACGCGCGATCAGCCCAGAGGCGGTCAGCTCACGCAGGCTTTGGCTGAGCATCATGTCCGTAATGGAACTGATTTGCTGCTTGATTTCTCCGTAGCGCATGTTGGTTCCCGCGCGCAACACCCATATAATGCGGAGCTTCCATTTTCCACCGGCCACTGACAACAAATATTGCAGCGGGTCTTCCGACGGCTCATTGCCCTGCCCGATCTCCGTTTCCGCCAGACTTTCTGCTAGTTGACCGGGTTGCTGTTCATGCTTTTCTCGTTTTTTCTTTTTGTCCTTATCCTTTTTCATTTCCCGCCTCCGGCACCACTCAATAATATTGAGTTTATAAATTTATCTAAGTCTATCATAGCACGAGGAAAGAAAGATGTAAAGAGTAAACCTGACGAAAAGCAGTGCCTCTTTTTGTCACTTAGTTCTTTTGAGTATTCAAAGTTTTTGGTTATTAATAATGACTTTTTCTAATAAAGTTCGGTCTTTAAACCTGCCGTTTTTCTGCTCTTTTATTTGCCTCATTTGTTCTAGCTGTGCATCCGAATAATTCAAGGCATGTGCAAGGGCATCGATCACTTCAAGAATATCGCACAGTTCTTCAATATTGTTTTCAGCAAGATATTCTTCGGTTTCTTCTTTGAGTTTTTTATTCAAATATTTGATGTATTCCTCGGCTGACAGTTTTCGCACAATAGGAATATTGCCCTGTTTCTCTATGATATCAGGAATATTGTCGCGAACAAGCTTATCATAATACTTTTCCATGAAGCAAACCGCCATTTCACATTATATTTTATTAATCTCATATTGCACAATAACATCATCCCTGCTATAATTATATTATTAAACATAATTTAAAAACTATTTTAAAAAGGTGGGCCGTCTATGAATGAGTCAGCTAATTACAAGAATGTACTTAAGAATTTTAATGAAGAAACAGTTCGAAAGCTGCTGTTGGAAAATGGAGCGATGACACAAACCGATCTTGCAAAATTATCCTGCCTCAGTTTTCCGACGGTCAGTAAAATAACGAGTGCCCTTGAAGAAAAAGGGCAGATTCTAATCAGCGGATATGATTCATCAAACGTAGGCCGAAAAAGCATGGTCTATCAGCTAAATGCGGATTACAGTCAGGCTCTTTTGATTTACTTCGATCAAAAAGAATTCCATGTTTATGTAACGAACGTATTGCAAAAAGTAATAAAGAATGAGCTTGTGTTTTTGAAAAACGACAATTATATTCGAACAATCGATGGTATTGTAGATCAAAAACTAAATGAATTTCCGAGGATTCAATACTTGGTAATCGGCGTGCCCGGAGCCGTAAACGAAGGAGTCATTATCCATATTCCAGAGTATCCACAACTGAAAAACTTCAATTTAAAACAATATTATGAAGAGAAATATCAGCTAAAGGTCGAAATCGGAAACGATATGAATATTGCCGCACTAGGGCACTATATTCAAAACTTTTCCGATGAATTATCAATATCCACCTGTATCAGGGTCACAGACAAGGGATTGATCGGACTTGGAATTATCGCAAACGGTTCCATCTTAAAAGGGCACAGCGGCTTTATTGGAGAAGTGTATTGCATGAGATTTGATAAGGAAAAGGGATACCCAATTTCACCGAAGGAGGAACTTCCCAAACTGACGAATCCACAGATGCTGGAAATACTAGAGCATCTCGTAGTCGATCTTTGCGTACTGATTAACCCGAAGTATATTGTTTTTTATGAAAACAAATACACCGTCAGCAATTACTATGCTTTAAAAAGAAAGCTGAGTGATTATCTTCCAGAAAGCGCCATCCCTACGATTTCCGTTTCAGACCGCTTTGAAGAAGATTATCAAAGAGGACTGGCGGCGTTAAGCGAGACGGATTCAATTTAGTCTCGTTATAAGAGGATCTCATACAGTTTAAACCAGACTAAGTCCGGAATATTCAGACCTAAGTCAACGGTGTCGACATATTGAAAGCCACAGGCTTCATACAAATGAATTGCCGGTGTATTGTGAATGGAAACATCCAGGCGAATGGTTTTCATCCCTAGTGCGGCACTATGTCTTTTTGCGAAATTAATCAAATTTCTCCCAACACTGTTTTTCATATATTTGGGGTGAACCGCCAGCGTATGGATGACAATACAATCCTTATTGTCAGCTTCCACCCCCCATTTTGCTTGCGCATATGCTGTTTCAGGTTCATGATTCAGAATGACTGTGCCGGCGGTTTGCCCTTTTATTTTCAGTACAAATAAGGTTTTTTTCTGAATCCCCCGAACCGCGGTTTCCCGGGTGGGATAGACTCCTTTTATCCAGCCCGGGTAATTTGTTCCAGCTTGCAAAAGGCCGTTTAAATCATCATATAATTTCCCCAATGCGTCGATGTCACTGGGTGTTCCTTTTTCGATAATATAGTCATTTTGTGCTAGTTGAGAGTCCATCACGAGTATTGTCCTTTCTTTTGCCATAAAAAGTCAATTACGGATGATATCCGTAATTGACTTAGGAATTAAATAAAACTGCGGGCTATTATATTTCAATTGGAAGTGGTTCAGATATGCCGCAATTTCTGGCTTCCATGTGCTTCCAGACGAGAAACAGAATCAGTGCGGCAAAGCAGAAAACGGTGCCGAGCAGCATGGCGTAGCTCACCCCGTAATCCGCCGCCTTTCCATACAGAAGATTGGTAACCACCGCGATGGAATCCATAATAATGGCGTAAACCGAGAGCATGGCTGCGCGGTTCCCGGTTGTGATGCGCCGGTTTTGAATTCCCATTTTTATCGGCACAAACAGAGATGAGGCAAGCCGAAGCAAAATAAGGCACATAACCGATAAAAAGGGATTGGCGAAAAACGTCATAATCAGGCAGGCACCGCCGCCAGTAACAAACAAAAAAACGGAAACTTTGTTCTCACCGAATCGTTTGACCAGTTTGTGCGAACGGGCGGCAACAAGACCGGCAGCAGTAACGGCAATATAGAAATAACCCATCAGTGCGGGAGATATTCCGCCACGCACATATTGGAGCTGATTCAAAAAGGTGTTGATGGTTTGGTCGCATTCTGAAAGGAGCGCCGCCGCAAACAGGAACAGCAGGAAACTTTTATCACCCTTGAATGCGGAAAAAAGCTGTTTTGCCTGTTCTTGAAACGTTGCCGGGTTTTCAACAGAGTTTTCCACTTCTGTTGAAAACATCATGAGGAAAACTGCAATTCCGTAGCTAAAAACGGTCAAAAGCGCGGTTAAATCATAATTATGGCTTAGAAACAGAGAATAAATCATCGATGCGAGTAGCATCCCGGCAGTCCCCATGGCTTCATAAATGCCAAATACCTTGTGAGAGATACCCGCTTTTTCGCCATCGGCGGAAAGGTAGAGGAATGCACTGTCACAACCGGAAAGGCCGCTGATGACAACAGCAATCATCAGCCGTTCCGCAAGAAACATCCCAAAACTATGTGCCTGCCAAAAAATAATTTTTGATAAAAAGAGAAGAAAATAGCAAAAAAGCAGTGTCTTTCTATAGCCGATTTTATCCGCGACAAAACCCCATGGGATTTCAAGTATCAGGCAGACAACAAGGGAAATGCTTTCAATCAGCGTAATCTGAAAAACAGTAAGTCCACGGGATTGCCTGTAAAGTGTGGCAATCGGCGCGTAAAAAACCATGCCCTGTAAAAAGGTAATGGCATAAAGTAAATATATATTTTTTTTAATCAACGATAACCCTCCAAATTTAACATTGAGAATAAAAAACTAGGCCCATCTAAGGGTGCAATTTTAAATTCCCATGGTTTAAATTGAAAGGTTCGGCATTTTATCACCTCTTGAACAGAATTATTTTACCAAGCTGACCCCTGTCACGTTTCTTTGCAGGTTTCACTGTTATGCATGAGATAGCACAGGGAACATTTCATGGTCGAACGGAACTGGAGAGGCGCTTTTTATGAACAATACGTCGTCATCATCATTTTTCAATTCTAATGAATAATCCTCTTTCGGCAGCGTAAAACCAAAAGTTACTTTCATTTCATCCTGCGTTAATAGCGCATTTATCACCGTATGCAGGTCAAATGCACGACTGCTGAAAATATCGTTGATACACATGGAACTGTCGTCATATTCCACGACAGCCGCGAGGTCAAGCTCCGGAAGATAATAAAGATCATCTTTCATAAAAGAACCACAATAGAACATGATGAGGCTTGGATTGTGAACCATGCTGATTTTTGCAAATGGAGTGGAATCCTTTATCAAACGCATAAAATTATTTTTATCGTCCGGATGGTCCATATTAATTTTCTGTACGTTTATCTTGGGGAGAGATCCCTTAAAAATTGTGGCGGTCTGGTACTCTGCCATTCTGTTAAAGCCGAATTTAGGATAAAAGTCTAAGACAGAATGATTGGCAAACAAGTAGAAAAAATCGCACCGGTCTTGATAGTCGCTAAAAATCATTTGCATCAGGTTCCGAATCAGCCCTTGGTTGCGGTATCCTTCCGCAGTCATAACCGTGCCAAGCTGAACCGCCTTAAACGGGACTCCGTTACAAATCAGGTCCATGGTGTTGACGGAAACATTTGCAATTATCGTTCCATTCTCCGCATACGAATAAGGAATGTACTGATGTCCCCAATAGCCTTGTCTTTTCCACTCCTCAAAATTGATGCCGAACGTCTTGTTAGCAAGAGAGTTGAAGCTGTTAAAATTGGCTTGATTTTCTCCTAAATCATAAATAAATGAATGATCTTTCATAATTCATCTCCTTTGTTTATGCTGTCCTGCCGTTCGCGTTCCGCTTTGGAAAACACGCAACCGCAGTAATCTTGGCGGTACAAGCCGTATTGCTTCGAAAGCTCAATCGAACGATGATATCCGTTTTTCTTTTTAAAATCGGAGTAGAGGTAGTCCACGCCGTATTCCTCTGCCAGTTTGCTGCCGATTTCGTTCAGCTTCTCCGCGTTTTTATAAGGGCTGATGGAAAGTGTTGTGGTAAAGTAATCAAAACCGCCCGCCTGTGCGACTTGGGCGGTTTCCTTTAAGCGCAGCGCGTAACACGCAAAGCAGCGCTCACCGCCTTCCGGCTCCCGCTCCCGGCCTTTAGCCAGCGCGGAAAACGAAGCAGTGTCGTACTTTCCTTCCTGAAAAAGGATTTCATATTTGGCGGGCAGCTGGCCGATCAGCCGCTTAACCTCCGCCGTGCGTTTTTGGTACTCCTCTTCCGGGGAAATATTCGGATTATAGTAAAACAAGGTAATTTTAAAATAGTTTGAAAGGTATTCAAGTACATAGCTGCTACATGGGGCACAACAGGCATGAAGCAACAGAGAGGGCGTTTTTCCGTTTAAGCCGCCGATGAGTTCGTCAAGCTGTTTTTGATAATTAATTTTCTGTATGGCAAACGCCCCCTCTAAAATAATAATTGAATTATATCATTAATCTTTTCACACAACAAGAGAAATCAGAAAGAAAAGCGGCTCCACAGCGCCCATTGGCACGCGAAACCGCTTTAAATAAAATTATTGTTTATTCTTCTTTGGGTAAAATGCCGATCCCGAGTTCGGTTAGCTGCTTGGGATCAATATCAGTCGGAGCGCCGGACATCAGTTCCGCAGAGGAGGCAACCTTCGGGAACGCGATTACGTCGCGGATATTGTCACTGTCAAGCATCAGCATGACCAGGCGGTCAAGGCCGAGCGCCATGCCGGCGTGCGGCGGGGCTCCGTAACGGAACGCGTCAATGAGGAAGCCAAAACGCTTCTGCGCCTCTTCGGGCGTTAATCCAAGTGCTTTGAACATGCGCTGCTGGAGTTCGGGATTGTTAATACGGACGGAACCGCCGCCAACCTCGTTGCCGTTCAAAACCATATCATACGCGATGGCGCAGACATTGCCTGGGTCGCTTTCGATCTTATCAATATCTTCCACGCGCGGTGCGGTGAACGGATGGTGCATGGCCATGAATCGGTTTTCTTCCTTACTGAACTCAAACAGCGGGAAATCGGTAATCCAGAGCAGGCAGGGCTTGCTCTTGTCAATTAGGTCAAAGCGCGCGGCAAGGCTGTTGCGCAGCGCACCGAGGGAATCATAAACCACTTTGCTTTCGTCGTTGGCGACAATCAGGAGTACGTCTCCGGTTTGCGCGTCCATCGTCTTGCGAATGGCGGCGACTTCTTCCGGAGCGAGAAATTTTTCATAGGATGAAGTCTCTCCAGATTCGATCAGCCTTGTCCAAGCCAAACCCTTTGCGCCGTAGGACTTAATCCATTCGGTCAGTTTGTCAATCTCCTTACGGCTTAAATGCTCGGCCTGCCCTTTGAGGTTCAAACCGCGGATGCTGCCGCCGCCGCTGATTGCCCCCTGAAATACGCGGAACTCGGTATTTTTGAGGTCGTCGCTTAAATCGATCAGTTCAAGGCCGAAACGCAGGTCAGGCTTGTCCGAGCCGAAGCGGCGCATTGCTTCGTGCCATGTCATACGGCGGAACGGGGTTGGGATATCAATATCCAGTATTCTTTTATAAACCATCTTCATAAAGCCTTCGCCGATTTCAATGACGTCGTCCTGATTTACAAAGGACATTTCAAGGTCAATCTGGGTAAACTCCGGCTGGCGGTCGGCGCGCAAATCTTCGTCACGGAAACATTTTGCAATCTGCATGTAACGGTCGAAACCGGAAATCATCAACAACTGCTTGTAAAGCTGGGGTGACTGGGGAAGCGCAAAAAAGCTGCCGGGGAACATTCGGGACGGCACAATGTAATCGCGCGCACCCTCTGGAGTTGACTTAATAAGAACCGGCGTTTCCACTTCAATAAACCCATTTTGATCAAAATAATCGTGAGCTACTTTCACAATCTTGTGGCGGCCTACGATTTTATCCTGAACATCCGGGCGGCGCAAATCGAGGTAACGGTATTTGAGGCGCAAATCCTCTTTTACATTTGAGTTTTCCACCACTTCAAACGGCGGCGTTTCACTCTTAGCTAAAATGCGAAGCTCAGTTACTTCAATCTCGATTTCACCGGTTGGAATTTCAGTGTTCTTGGAAGAACGCTCACGCACAACGCCGACTGCCGCCAAAACATATTCGGCACGCGCGGAAAATGCTTTGTCAAAAATTGCACGGTCGGTACTGTCGTTGAATGCAAGCTGAATAATGCCGGTGCGGTCGCGCAGGTCAATAAAGATCAATTGCCCCAAATCGCGCTGACGCTGAACCCAGCCGCAGATCGTAACGGTTTTGCCGGCGTCGCTAGCGCGCAGGTCGCCGCAATAGTTTGTTCGTTTTAGTCCTGTCATGAATTCTGCCATAAAATAGCCTCCAAATATATTTAATTAATAAATTAGCTATAAAAGAAATTTCCCACATGGATTTTTTTGCTGTGACGCAGAGTTTAATTCATGAAGAAAAAGCTTTGCCCTCAGGCCGGGCGGGCCCATCCTTTCGGTTTCGGTCGAAAGGATGCAAAGCCCGAGCAAGGGTGATTTTAAATTCCCGGCGGAAGGGCTCCATAAAATCCCCCTTGCATCCCCCATGTATCCTCATGAATCAATAGGCGATCAGAAACCGTTGTGTTTTTCATGGACGAGTTCTCTTTGTTTAATTCATAAAAATGCGATATCGTCCTCGTTTTTGGTTTGAAGAATGACAAATTGCTCCACGAAGTCCTTGCCTAAATCTATTTTTGATTTTTCGCCGGTCTTCATGTTTTTGATATCCGCTTTCATTGTTTCAAGTTCATTGTCGCCCAGAACAATGCTGTATTTCGCGCCGATCTTATCGGCATATTTCATCTGTGGTTTCAGTCCGCGGTCGTTCACGTCGCAAATCGCGCTAATGGAGTATTCCTGCAAGCGGTGAGTCAGTTTGAACGCTTCTAACTTTGCCGCGTCACCCAAAGTCGCAACATAGAGGTCACAGGTTTCCGGTTCCGGCATCTCAATTTTCTGTGCGTCCATAATCATCATCAGGCGTTCCATACCTAAACCAAAGCCCAATGCCGGCATGTGCTGGCCGCCCATTTCCTCTACAAGGCCATCGTAGCGTCCGCCCCCGCAGACGGTGCTCTGTGCGCCGAGGTCGTTGGAAACGAACTCAAACACGGTGCGGGTGTAGTAGTCAAGTCCGCGGACAATGGAAGGATTCACTGAAAATTCGATTTCTGCGGCGGTAAGATACTCTTTTACGCTCTCAAAGTGCGCCTTGCAGTCGTCGCAAAGATAGTCGAGCATACGCGGCGCACCCTCGGCGATTTTGGCGTCGTTGGGGCTTTTGCAGTCCAGAATGCGCATTGGATTGCGGTCAAGACGGCCTTGGCAGGTTTCGCATAACTGGTCCTTATATTGACTGAAATAGGTCTTCAGCGCTTCGTAATATTTCGCGCGGCAATCCGGGCAGCCGATGGAATTAATTTCGAGGGATAGGTTTTTAATGCCCAAACGGCCGAAGATACTCTTCGCGAGGCAGATCACTTCGGCGTCCGCAACGGGAGAAGCGGCGCCGAGCATCTCGATACCGAACTGGTGAAATTCGCGCAGACGCCCCGCCTGCGTGTTTTCGTAGCGGTAGCAGGAGGT
>WSSedL1CaDRAFT_10001316_pt1 | contig 14803 bp, 14 predicted proteins | sample WetSurSL1Cattail_FD_9464 | JGI IMG/M metagenome (IMG submission 9464)
AATACGGTTGCCGCCCCTGCCACAGAAGGATCCTTCCGGCAGGCTCGTGGTCTCTACGGGTTTTGGCGGGAGGTGATCGGTCTCGACCGCGATCTTTTTGATCGGGCGCGAGACTTCGATCTTCTTTTTTATGCCGGACGAACCCGCATAGTCCTGCCGCGGCGGCTGGGCCGCAGGCTGGGACGCGGGCATCATCTCTACCGGGTAGGACGAGGCCTCGGCAATGTATTTCTTTAACTCCTTGACCCATTCCCCGGCCTCGCGCCGGCGTTCCCCGCCGGTCTGCATGGCATACGTGAGCGCGAGCTCGCGGGTGTCTGCGGTATCGGTCAGGATAGTCAGCGTGATGACCGGGTCACGTATGGCGTTCTCCCCGATCATGACGTTGCGTATCGTAATTAACGGGATCTGCTGCGTAGGGACAACGTTTTTCTCGCTGTCGATGATGATGAGGCGCCGGCTGGTGAGCACCAGTTCGAACGGCACGGACTTTACCTTGACATGCTGTGCCGTCAGGATGATGGACTCGTCGCTTTTCAAATCGGGATAGCCCATAGAACCACATTCCCTGTTGTTATATCCGGTATACTGCCCGGGTGGGCAAATACCTGTTCATCTTATGTATCTTTTCCGATGTTTATAAAGAAGAGGTGGATGGCGGTCACATCAGTTCCCGGCCGCCCATATACGGGCGCAGGACTTCGGGGATCGTGACCGTGCCGTCCCGGTTCTGGTAATTCTCTAAGATGCACCGGAGCGCCCGCGAGGTGGCGATCGCGGTCGAGTTGAGCGTGTGGACGTACCGTTTCGACTCGAAGTTTTCCTTGTCCCGGACCCGGATGTTGAGGCTCGTTGCCTGGTACGCGGTGCAGTTGGAGCAGGAGACGACCTCCTTGTACGCGTTCTCGCGGGGCATCCAGGCCTCGATATCGTACTTTTTCGCAGCCACCGTGCCGATATCCCCGGTACAGATGTTGACTACATGGTAGGGGAGGCCGAGTTTTGTGAAGACTTCCTCGGCATTTGCCAGGAGTTCCTCGTGGATCGTCCAGGAGTCCTCGGGTTTGCAGTACACAAACTGCTCGATCTTCGTGAACTGGTGGACGCGGAAGAGCCCTTTGGTGTCAAGACCATGGGCACCGATCTCGCGCCGGAAGCAGGGCGAGAGGCCGCAGAGGCGTAAGGGAAGATCCTTTTCCTCGAAGATCTCGTCCTGGTACATTGCGGCGATGGGGTGCTCGCTTGTTGCAATCAGGTACGCGTCGTCGCCATCGATCTTGTACATGACCTTCTCGAAATCGTCGAGATCGGTAACGCCCTCGTACGAGCTCCGGTTGATCATGAACGGCGGGACGACCGGGGTAAACCCTTTTTTGATGAGGAGGTCGAGCGCAAAGTGCTGGAGCGCGAGGTCGAGCATGACAAGGGGACCTTTGAGGAAATAGAATCCGGCACCGGAGGTCTTTGTCGCCCGCTCGAAGTCCGCCCAGCCGTTGTCTGCGGCAAGCTGGCCGTGGTTTTTGAGCTCGAAGTCGAAGGTGCGCGGGGTGCCGACGCGCTTGATCTCGAAGTTTTCGGTATCGTCTTTTCCCTGCGGCACGCTCTCGTGCAGGATATTGGGGAGGCGCATGAGCCGGGTATGGATGATTTTTGTGATCTCTTCCTGCTCGGCATCGTTCTCCTTGATCTTTTTGGGGAGCTCTGCGGCCTCTTTCATCAAAGGCGCCGGGTCGCTGCCAGCCTTCCTGGCCTCGTTGATCTCCCGCGCGATTGTGTTTCGCCGGCGCCGGAGCTCATCGGTCTGCACCTTGAGTTCGCGTGACCGGGCGTCTTTAGAGAGTATCTCATCCACCCATGCGATCTTATCTGTGGCGTTCCGTTTCGTGAGATCGGCTTTGACAATCTCGGGGCTCGCCCGTACAAACCTGATATCCAGCATCTGGCACAACCTCGGGAGAATATCCCCGGGAACAACCTTCCCCTGAGACATCCCTCCCGTTCTCTATTACTATATTGGCGTGTTTTCCTTTATTATGTTTGAAGGCGCCGGTACACGTACACGGATATGATGCTCTACCCCGAACGCTGATTCGGCCAGAGCATCCTCCAAAAAAAAGATGTGTTGCCGATGCCTGCCCCTGCCACGAATCCCTGGGAGACCGAGTATGCCCGGAAAGGCCGGGTCTGGGGCGGAGCGGTGCATAACCTCCCGGCGCTTGGGCCGGGAGAGAAGGTTCTTGAACTCGGCTGCGGGAACGGCAAGACCTTTGGCGCGCTGCGGGAACGGGGCTGCATTGTTACCGGTATCGATATCTCGGCATCCGCAGCAGCATTGTGCCGGCACCAGGTTCCCGGTACGGGGGCCGGAGAAGTTGCCGTTGCCGATGCCTGCTGCCTGCCGTTTTTGGCCGGGGCGTTCGATGCCGTGGTGGCGTTTCACGTCATCGGGCATCTTCCGGGACAGGACCGTGCCCGGGCAATGGAAGAGATCGCCCGCGTGCTGCGGCCCGGCGGGAACCTGTACTTCTCGGCATTCTCCCGGGAAGACTTCCGTGCCGGGCAGGGCACGGAATGCGAGCCCGGGACATTTGCGCGCAAAAACGGGATCGCGACCCATTATTTTACCGAGGACGAAGTGCGCTCCCTTGCCGGCAGCCGGTTTGGCGGGGAGTGCAGGACGCATACCTGGTATCTTGCCGTGCGGGGAGAGCGGTTTTTACGGGCGGAGATTAGCGGACGGTTCAGCCGGTTATATCCATGATGAGGAGTCCCCACATGCCAGATCTATTAGGATTTTCGGTGTTTTAGAAAAATTGAGATTCTCGCACTTACCTGCCCAAACGATAGCCCCCGCCGCCCCCGAAGGGGCGCCCCCGCGGCGGATCAAATGAGATAGGTGGGCACTCATTTGCCCGAGCAGAGGGCCCGGCAAGAAGCCCGAGCGACTCCGAGCATCAGCGAGGAGGGGGAGAATCGCTCATCGTATGAAATCAGGCTTACCTTCAGAATCAGAACGCCATAAAAAATCCGATGCTTACCGCACGAAACTAAAAAATAGAAATATCATTTCCGGCGCAGGGCGATTACCCCGCAGACCGCCACCGCCCCGGCAAGCGCGGCAATCCCGGTCCCGGAGACTCCTGCCTTTTTGGTCGGTGTCGGCGCCAGGTCGAGCGATTCAAAGACCGTGACGGTGTTCCCTGCGGTGACCGTTACCGTCTTTGTCCGGGTCACATAGCCGTCCGCTTCCAGGCTTACCGTATGCGATCCCGGGGCGATCCCGGCAAACGTGTCCGGGCTCTCGCCGGCGTACACGGAATCGATATACACGTGGACCGCTGCCGGCGAGGTGCTGACCTTTATTGCGCCGAGTGCCGAGGCGTTCACGGTCGGGACCGCTGCGGCCTTAGCCGGATCGATCACGGTATGCTTCAGGCTCGGGAGCGCGGAAGAGTCGGCAAGCGTCCGCGCATAGCCGTCCGGGAAGGTTACCGTGATCGTTTTCGGGGAAAAGTCCGCGGAGATCACCGTGCTCACCGCAGAATTCTGGAGGGCAACCTGTGCTTTCTTGAAATCCATTGGAGCGGTCTGGTATTCTGTGCCGGTCGCGACGTCGTTTGTCACTGCAAAGTTCTTGAGAATCAGGGATGCCTGCGATTTGTCAAAGGAGACGACCTGCGGCGGATCGGAACTGGTGGCGAGCCCTTTTACCAGCTGTTCCTGGAGCACAGACTCGGGGATGGCATTCTCAATCACCCCTTCGAGCGTGTACCGGAACGTGGCTGAGGCATCGCCGTTTTTGTCCACCGTAATACTGAGGGAATCTGCGGTAAAGGCCTGCACCGGCAGGATCAGGAACAGGGCGGTCAAAAAAATGCACAGCAGGATAACCGGCCGGGCCGGCAGGAAGGAACGCGTCATGGGAATCACACGGGCACAAAGTGTAAGGAATATTTGTACTGGGAAATGTAGCTTCTTTCCTGCGATATAGGTTTCATACATCCCGTCCGGTATCCGTGACCCGGGGCCGGTACCACATCCATGTTGATATACGCCCCTGTCACAAATACTGTACCAGCAATGATAGAGTCGATCCTCGGTATCATCCTCCACCTTGACCAGAACCTTGCCGGCATTGTTCATACCTATGGCCTCTGGACGTATCTCATCCTCTTTATCATCATCTTCTGCGAGACAGGTTTTGTCATAACGCCGTTTTTGCCCGGGGATTCCCTGCTCTTTGTATCGGGAGCCCTGGCCGCGAGCGGGATCTTAAACCTCGAACTGCTGATCGCCGTGTACATCCTCGGGGCGGTCATCGGGGATACGGTCAACTACTGGCTGGGGAACTATCTCGGCCTCAAAGTCTTTGTCGAAAAGTTCCCGGGCCTTGTGAAAAAAGAGTACATCGATCGGACCCACTGCTTCTATGACCGGTGGGGCGGGGCAACGATCTTTGTTGCCCGGTTCGTCCCCTTTGTCCGGACCTTTGCGCCGTTTCTGGCCGGTGTCGGGTCGATGAAGTACCGCAGGTTCCTCTTCTACAATGTCCTTGGTGCAGTGGCCTGGACGCTGCTTCTCGTGCTCGGCGGGTATTACCTGGGCGCGCTTTCCGTAGTAAAAGAGAACATGAGCCTGATGCTCCTTGGCGTCTTTATCCTTACTGCGGGGGCGATCCTGCTCATCATCGCCGGCCTCATCTCCTCATGCCGGAGAAAAAAGCCGGACTGTGACTAACCAATTTTTGTTTAAAAAAGGCTCTGTAGAACACTTTAAGTGACACTTTGAAATTTATTGCGAGGGAACCACGGGTGTTCGCCGCCTCGTCGGGGCTCGCCCCGTGGAGCAAAACCGTACATGAGAAACACAATTGAAATATTTTCATTTGGCAGGGGGGGTCAAGGGGTTTGCCCCCCTTGGGCTGCCTCCCCCTCTGGGGGAGAGAGGGGGTCACACTCTCAAATGCGGTTTGGTGAAGGGAAATGATTTCTACAGAACCAAAAAAGGAGAAAACCCGGGGCGCATATCCGGCGCTTATGCCCGGTGGGTAACCTTCATGCCCGCGTTATCGACCTTTGTCTCGATGGCGATCTCGAGGCCGATGGGTTTGAGGATCTTCGCTAGAGCCTTTTTATCCCGTTCGGTGATGATCGCGATCGCGGGCCCCACCGAGCTCATGCCGACAAATTCGAGGCCGGCCTCCCGGAGCATGCTCATGTACTGGTAGATACGGTAGCTGTGGTGCTCGACCTCTGCACGCTTCGAGCCGCGGAACTCGATCTCCCAGATGATGTCGCCGATCTTTTTGAGATCTGCGCGTTCGAGTGCCGGGATAAGGTCCATCATGAAGAAATACGCCTTGAGTTCCCGGTCCCGGTAATCGAGCGTCCGCGCCCGGTTCATCAGGAGATCGAACTCTTTAGTTCCCGCAGACGAGATGTCCGAAGGCGGGAGGACGATAAAGACGTTTTTTCCTTCCGCGAACGGGTGGTGGTACACGAGCACGAGCTCGTCGCCCATCACGGCCATGCCGCCATGGGTGCTCGCGGCCGGCCCGACCCCGGTCTCGAAGCCGAACGCGATCTTCCCGTCCGAGGTCTCCTCGACATAGTTGTGGCCGATGAGCCGGCGCAGCTCGGCATTGGTGAGCGGCGCGCCGACCGCTTCGTTGATCGCAGTCGCGACCGCGATCATCACCGTGCTTGTCGACCCGAGGCCCACGTGTTTTTTCTGGTGATCTGCGGCCTTGATCTTAAATCCGCCGGTGTATCCCACGGTCTTGGAAAATACGGCAACAAAGTTCTCGATGATGGCCGACCGGTTGTAATCGATCACGAGCCCCTGCTTCGTGCACTCGGCTTCCGCCGTGCAGTAGCACTGGATGGCAAACCCGATCCCGCCGCCGCCCGCATGGTCCGGTGCAAACCGGTTCATATCGAGAACGGACAGATGGATCCGGGCCGGTGCTTTTACCAGCACCTTTCCCTTCCGGGGAGCCAGTTTGTATTTCTTCTTCTCAAGCCCGAGCGTCTTTTGGATCTCTCCCGGGAGAAACGACCTGAACTCGTATTCCACGAGATCCAGGTCACCGCCGCGTATCATCATGACCGGCATGGTCTGTCAGTGGTTATCCACTCTCCCGGAAAGAAAAGGTTTCGCTCTTGATTTTTTTAAAAAAAGAAAAAGGGAATGAGGAAAAAAATTATTTCCCGGTGCCGGCCTGGTTTGCAACCGAGGCCGTTGCCTGCTCGATCTCTTTTTGGTCGCCCAGGTAGTAGTGCCGGACCGGGCGCAGGTTATCGTCGAGTTCGTACACGAGCGGGAAGCCGGTGGGGATGTTGACTTCAGTTATCACATCGTCCGGCACATGGTCGAGGTACTTGACGAGCGCCCGGATACTGTTCCCGTGGGCTGCGATAATGACCTTCCTGCCGCTTTTTATGGAGGGGGCGATCGTTCCTTCCCAGTAGGGCACGACCCGCGCGAGCGTATCGGCAAGCGACTCGGTTGCCGGCTGTGCCTCTGCGCCCAGCCCCGCGTACCGGGGATCGAAACGCGGGTGCCGCGCGTCGTCCGCGGGAAGTGCCGGGGGGCGCACGGCATATCCCCGGCGCCAGAGCAGGACCTGATCTTTGCCGAACTTCTCGGTGGTCTCGCGCTTGTCAAGGCCCTGCAGGGCGCCGTAGTGGCGCTCGTTGAGCCTCCACGAGTGCTCGACCGGGAGATACATCAGGTCCATATGATCGAGCACGATCCAGAGCGTCCGGATCGCCCGGCGGAGCATGGAGGTATAACAGAGATCAAAGGACAGGCCGGCCTCCGTGATGAGCCGGGCGGCCCGTTCTGCCTCCGTTCTTCCTTTCTCCGAGAGGTCGACATCGGTCCAGCCGGTAAACCGGTTCTCCTTGTTCCAGGTACTCTCGCCATGACGGAGCAGGACAATCGTGTACATGAAAAATCCCGGTTAGTACTGGCGCTGCCGTACCATAAAAGGGCGGTTTTCCCCCGCGAAAAAAAAAGTTTGGACTCCCGGTTACTTTGGCCAGATCCGGTCAAAGAAGACATTTTTGCCGGTTGCCGAAAGCGGGATCGCGTAGGCAACCGTGCAGTCTTTGCCGAGCAGGCCGAGCGCAATCGCGATGGAGCCGGCGCTGAACATGATCCGGTTGTCCGCATTGTGGATCTGTGCGATCTTTGCCGCGGAACCGACCGCAATCCCGAGGTCGGCCATCTTGATCGCGCAGTTGGGCCCCGGGTAAGGCCGGCGTTCCTTTTTTGCCTTGTTCTTCTGAACGGCTTTTTGGAACTCCGCGCAGCCTGCATACCCGCACGCCCCGCAGTTGATGCCCGCAACGTCCCGTCCGGCGGCGCCGACAAGCACGCAGGCATCGCCCGCGGCAATGTTTGCGGCATCGCGCAGGAAGAACCTGTACGGCTCGTGGGCTTCGCCGTAAGTCTTCATTGCGGCCACGAGTTTTTTTATCTCCGCTTTCGTGAGCACTTTTATCACGATCGAGTCAACGCCCCTTCCTTTCGGGGCGGTCCGGGCCGCAAGCGCCATGAGCCCGGCAACCGTTTGCAGGGCATCCTTTTCCGCAGTCATACACAGGGTATGGGAAGCTGCGGTGCAATAAACCGGGCGGTTACCGAAACGAAAGAAAGGAACCGATCACGGCAAGACCCGGAACGCGGTACCGTAAAAGAGTGCTACCGTGCGCCCGGATCCATCAATGACCGTTACGGTAAAGATATCGCAGGTCTCGTTTTTGGCCGTGCGTTCTGCAACGGCGGCAATCCGGCCCCGGGCCGGCGCCAGGTACTGGATGTGCACGGAAATTGCGGTGTACTGCACCGGGCCGCAGTTCGAAGCGATCCCGAATGCATGGTCGGCAAGGGAGAAGACCGCGCCCCCGTGGGCTGCGCCGTGCGGATTGAGTTTTCCTGTACAGTCCATCTCCACCCGGGCATAACCGTCGCGGGCGTCCGTGATATGCATGCCCAGCAGCCGGGCAAAATCATTGGTTTCGAAAAGTTCGACCGGACCGGGTGCCGGAGATTTGTCTGCTGCAGGATTCATCGGCACCTTCCCGGCATCTGCGCCCCTTTTACTTGTACTGCTTTTTCGAGTACGCATACTTCTGGGTTTCCCCGCCGTGTGCAACGATATAGAACCATTCGTAGAGCGACTTTGCTGTCCCGAACTGCTGGTAGCGGCGCATGGAGAAGCCGACTTTGAGGCTGCCCAAAAACCGGACCCTGCCGACATCCTTCATCCGCATGGCAATTTCGAGATCGTCACCGGCATCGATGCAGCGGTACATGCCGGCTTTAACAAACAACTCTTTCCGGAACGCGGTGTTGCAGCCGAGCGTGTAATAGAACGTCCTGCTGTAGTACCCGATCCGGGAGAAGGTGTTTGCCAGGAAAAGCGAGAACCGGTTCCCGATGCTGTCTTCGATCGGGTATACCGGGCCGTACACCTGCGCGAGCTCCGGTTCTTTGAGGAACGCGTCCCGGATCTGTTCGAGCCAGTCCGAAGGAAGGATGCAGTCAGCATCGGTAGTTGCGACGATATCCCCTTTTGCGGCTTCGACCCCGTCGTTGCGGGCCCCGCCGACCTTCTTGCTCTTCTGGATAAAGACCATATCGGCATATTTCCGGGCTATCTCGCAGGTCTTGTCGGTCGAACCGCCGTCAACCACAATGACCTCGTACTCGTTTCTGGCGAGCGTCTGGTGCGAGAGCGAGACAAGACACTGGGCGATATTTGCCTCTTCGTTAAATGACGGGACAATGACCGATATCATGGGAAAAAACGGACTCCTGTACTTTTTTTGGATTCTCGGATAATAAGCGTGATGCAGGATTTTTATGCCGGGTACTGCCGGACAAAATCGAGCACGCTTCTTATGCAGCCGTCCATGTTGAGGTACTCGAACTCTGAGAACCGGCCCACGAGCGGGATGCCGGCCGAGGTACAATAATCCTTTACGACTTTGATATTTTCCTGGTACCGGATATCGTAGACCACATAGGCAAACGGCTGGCGCACGACCGAGGTATAGGAAATCTTATCCGGTGTGGCAAGACCCATTGCCGCGAGCGTACCGGTCACTTCATCGACAAGCTCCGCATCGCTCATGCGGGAGACGGCATCGCCCGGCTGGTGCGTGATCTCGGCAAGGATTGCGGAGTGGCCGGGCGGCGCAACGTGCCGGCTGTACTGCGAGGGGCACGAGACCCGGTTGGTCTTCCCGAGCGCCGGGTCGGGAATGTAGAGCCAGGAATAGTCCGGCAGGCTTCCCGTGATGCCGACATTGACGCAGACCAGGGAATTGTAGACCAGCGCATCGCAGGCAGCCCTGACATCGGCCGGCACACCGGGAAGCGCTGCAAGCAGGTGCTGGACCGGGATCGTGGAGATGATCCGGTCGGCTTCTATTGTTTCCGCACCATTGCCGATCTGCCAGCGGTCTCCTTTCCGGGAAACCGAGGTGATCCGGAAGTTTGTCCGGATGAACGGTTCTATAGGCCGGGCAATGGCCCGTACGAGCGCCTCGATCCCGCCATCGAGCGGATAGGAGAAGACCGACTGGTGGGTGTAGCCTTCGGTCGCGATCCCGACCGCGGACTTGATCACATCGTCCACCGGCGGCCGGGGGATGCGTCCGTCCACCCAGTGCAGGGACATCTTATCGGTCGGGTACTTCCAGATCTTCTCGTTGTAGGGCACCATGTAGCACTCGGCAATCCCTTTCCCGAAGGTGTAATAGATCCATTCGCGGAAATTTTCCGGCGCTTTTACCCCGCCCTTTTCCACGGCAATCAGGGTTTTGACAAACTCGCTGATGCAGAAAAACCGGTCTTCCGGAGAAAGATCGAAGAGGCCGTTCTCGAACGGGTACTTCACGTACCGGCCCTTGTAGAAGATCTTCGTGTTCCGGTTGTTCCTCTGCTCGTTTCCTTCGATCATCTTCTCCATGAAGGAGAGGACTTCCTTATCGCGCGAAAAAACAATATGCGAGCCGCCGATATCGAACGTATATCCCTTATCGGTCCGGGAACGGCACAGGCCGCCGTAGCGCTCTTCTGCCTCAAGGACCACAACCTCGTCGCCCCGCTCGTGCAGGAGCCGGGCAAGGGTAAGGCCGGAGAGTCCGCCGCCAAGGATTGCTGTTGTCACTTCCCATCTGTTGGCAGCCGGATGTAATAAAAATGCAGGAAAAAAGGGGATTTACTGTTTTGAGATGTACCAGCCGGTCTGGGTCTCGTCCAGGATCTTCTCGTGCGTCTTTGTGGTCACCATGCTCACGGCAATCATGACAACGACCGAGATAACGAGCGGGATAAACGAGAAGTGGACCGGGAGGTTGGCAAAGTTGTAGCCGAGGATGGTCACCTTGAAGTAGTTCAGGGCCCCGAAGATGACGGCCGATACGAGGCCAAGCGACATGCTGGCAAGTGCCCCCTCTTTTGTTGCGCCCCGCCAGTACAGGCCGGCAAGGAGCGGGACGGCAAAGGTTGCGAGCATGATGCCGATTCCCATCCAGATGAGGCTTGCAAGCGCCTCGGGCGGGTTGATGGCAAGGATCATCGTGCCGATTGCGGAGATTACGACAATCACTTTGGAGAGCAGCAGGACTTTCTTGTCGTCTGCATCCGGTTTTAAGACTTTTTTATAGAGATCCCACGAGCACATGGCGCCGATCGTGAGCATCAGCCGGTCGGTCGTGGACATGACGGCCGCAAGCACGATCACGGCAAAGACCGCCCAGAGCGCCATGACGGGCAGCGCGTACTGGATGCCGTAGAGGATCACAAAGTCCGAGGCATTCGAGACGGCCGGCAGGGTAAAGACGCCTTCTTTTACCATCACAAGGCCGGCAAGCCCGGTGAATTTTAAGAGGAACATGGCCGCGCCGTAGATCAGGAATGCAACGATCGGTGCCCACTTGAAATATTTCACATCCTTTACCGCGAGCACGTTGTTGATCACGTGCGGTGCGCAGGCAAGGCCGACCATGAGCATGATGGCAAACGAGACAACGTAGGCCGGGGCGAAAGCTCCTGCGGGCATCCAGGGCTGGACAAGGTTCGGGTTGATCGTACAGAGGTACTCGTTGACGTGCGCAAATCCGCCGGCATAGAAGATGATGATCGGGGCCATCACAAAGATCCCGACAATGAGGATGATGGACTGGATGAGCGAAGCCCATGCAACGGCGTACAGGCCGCCGATGGTGGTATAGACCATGGTGACGAGCGTTGCTATGACGAGTGCGAGCCAGAGCGGGATCCCAAAGAGCCACATGAGCACGATCGCGATCGCGGAATACTGCCCGACAAGGTAGATGAGCGAAACGATGATGCCGGCAACCGCGGAGAGCGAGCGCAGCGCGGTCGGGCTCTCGTACCGGTGGGCAAGGTAGTCCTGCACGGTGATGTAACCGGCACTTTTTGCAACATTGTGGAGCTTGACCCCAAAGAAGATGACACAGAACGCAATGGAGAGCGGGACAAAGATCTGCTCCCACATGGTGGGCCAGCCGGCCCGGTACCCGAGCCCGGAGACTCCGAGAAGCGACATGCCCGAGCAGACCGCCCCGATCATTAACAGGATAAAGACCCAGAAGCCGAGCGAGCGGCCGGCAACGAGATAATCCTCAGTGGTCTTGATCTTCTTTGATGCCCACACCCCGATACCGATCAGGAGAAGAAGATACACTGCAATGACAGAGACCGTGACAAGATCGGTCATTTAATCGTGCCCCCCAAACGTCAGGCCCCAGTACAGCAGCGCGACAATGGCCACCAGGGTCACGCCGGCGAAAACGATAATCGTTACATCAGGCAATCCGAACATGTTACCTTGTTAATTTGCAGCATGCTAACATATAACACAATCGAAAACAGTTCGGGAGAATGGTGGATGCAAACGGTGCGGGAATTTAACCATTCTTTTGGGAAATGTTGCACAGATCTGTGCTTTTAGCCGCGGTTTTCCCGGTGGTTAGGGCGACCCGATGATCCCGAGAAGATCGTCCATACGGTCGATCACAAAATCCGCTTCGATCTCCTGCCGGGTGCCAGAAAACCGGTCGCCGTACCGGGCATAGACCGTGCGGATCCCCAGTTTTTTGCAGGGCGCAATGTCCCTGCGCAGGCTGTCGCCGATAAAGAGCGTCTCGTAAGGAGCGGTCCCTGTTGCATCGAGCGCTGCAAGGAACGGGGCGGGTGCCGGTTTCTTCTCTTTAACCAGGTCAAACGAGATCGTCCGGTCGAAATAGGAGGAAAGACCGGATTTGTCAAGGCGCATACGGGCATCCGGCGCTTCTGCATCCGTGACAATAATCATGGGAAGGCCGAGTGCCCGCACCGCTTTCACGGTCTCCTCCACCCCCGGGTAGGGCACGATCTGCCGGAGTTTCTCGTCCGCATAGATCCGGCAGGCTTCATGGTACAGGCCGTAGGCCGGGATGCTGCGGTCCGCCATGTACTGCCGGATATTCTCCGTTGACTCAAAACCGTATCTGCCGGAGAGGAAATACCGGAAGAGCTCGTCCCCGTCATCGTATCCGAGGTGCCGGACTACCTGATGGCAGGCTGCTGCCTGCGCCCCGACCAGGTCAAAGAGCGTGTTGTCCATATCGAAAAGGAATGCCCGGACGGGTTCCCGGGTAAGTTTCTGCTGGACATGACGCCGCGGCTGCACGGATCAGTATCTGAATTTTTATGCTAAAGCCTCATCGATGGCGGCATTTTTTTTAAAACATCGCCATTTTTTTAAGCCGTTCTGCCAATATTCACCTGCGCGCGGGCGAGGCAGTCATGGCAGAGACGTACCTGGTCGAGATCCGGCTTGCCCGGACCCGGTGGAAGATCAAGGAACTGACCCGGGTAATCACGGAAAATGCCGGGATCGGCGGGTTCCGGGAACGCCATCCCCACCTCACCCTGTACGGGCCCTTTACGCTTCCCGGCCCGGCACACGAACAGCGGCTGCTCGATACCATTGCTGCGGCAGCAAAATCCGCCGGCCCCCTTCCCTTCATGATTGCCGGGTGGGAGTGCCGCGAAGGAATGCACGGCGGCGTTGTTGCTTTTTCCCTGCGGCCCTCCCAGGAACTTGCCGGTCTCGTGCGGGAGATTGCCCGGACGCTTGCACTTTTTACGGAAAGCCTGAATGCCTGGGACGGCCGGCCGGACGAGAAATGGTTCCATGCAACGATCGCAAACCGCCTGCCTCCCGGAAAAGCTCAGGAGACCCTTGCGATGATGGACCGGATGGCGGCCCGCGCGGCCGATCCTGCCTCCCGGCCCTCACCGGCAGAACGGATAGCATCCCTTGTGCGGCGCGTGCTCTTTTTGCACCGGCATTATACCATCCCGGTCCGGCCGGTGCTCCTTGACGATGCCGGCCTCCGGATCACGGTCATGCACAACGAGGATATCCTGGGCGAGTTCGATCTCCTGGCGCAGCGCTGGCTTACCCGGGCAGAGATCGAGAGCCCGGCCGCATGGCAGCAGTCGATGGCCTCGTACCGGAGATCTGCCGGTTTTGAGATTGCCGCGCCCGTTTCCCATGCCCCGGACGACATCCTCCTCATCTCCGATCTCCATTTCGGCCACGCAAATATCATCCGGTACTGTGCCCGCCCGTTCGTGGAGAGCGATCCGGGGGAGATGGACCGGGTGCTGGTACACAACTGGAACGCGTGCGTGGGGCGGGACGATCGGGTCTGTTTCCTTGGCGATCTCTCGTACTGGAAAGACCGGACCCCGGACTCCGTGTACCGGGGAATGCTCAACGGCAGGATCACGTATGTTGCGGGAAACCACGACCGGCAGCTGGCCGGAACCGTGCCATCCGTCCGGCTCGCGTATGGCGGGCGGGAGTTTTTGCTTGTCCACGATCCGGCCGATGCAGACCCGGCCTTTGGCGGCTGGGTGATCCACGGCCACTATCACAACAACGAGCTTGCCCGGTATCCCTTTATCGACTTTGGCGCCCGCCGCATCAACGTGAGCGCCGAAGTTGTCGGCTATGCCCCGGTGGGGCTCGCAGAGATCAGCCGGATCCTTGACGGGCCGGAGCACGAGAAGAGAATGCCGCTTTTGCTGCGCTATCCCTACGTGCGATAATCGTTTCCCCCCTTTCCTGCACGCCAAAGTATATACAACGTGGCGCGAGATTGTCAGCAAAAGGGCTGAACAGTATGTGGTTCGAACGGATTGTTTCCGAGGGCCTTGCACACAACTCGTGGATCTTCGGGACCGGCGGCGTGGCAGCGGTCGTCGATCCCCGGCGGGACTGCGAAGCATATCTCGATCTCGCGCGGCAGCACGATGCCGTCATCACGCACATCTTCGAGACGCACCGGAACGAGGACTATGTGACCGGAGGGCCCGAGCTTGCTGCACGGTCGGGAGCGCGGGTCTTCCATGGGGCACGGATGGCGTTTGCCTTCGGGGTCCCGGTACGGGACGGGGACCGGATCAAGCTCGGGCCGCTTGCGATCCGGATCCTCGAAACACCCGGCCATACGGAAGAGAGCATCACGGTTGTCGTGGCAGACACCGAAGTATCCGACGAACCCTATCTTGTCTTCTCCGGCGATTCGCTCTTTATTGGTGATATTGCGCGGACGGATTTTTTCGGGCAGGAAAGAAAGGCGGAGATGGCCGCAACGATTCACGACAGCATCACCAAAAAGATCCTTTTTCTCGGGAAAGGCACGATACTCTGTCCCGCCCACGGGGCCGGCTCGGTCTGCGGCGGCGATATCGCCGACCTGCCGCTTTC
>WSSedL1CaDRAFT_10001317_pt1 | contig 14774 bp, 16 predicted proteins | sample WetSurSL1Cattail_FD_9464 | JGI IMG/M metagenome (IMG submission 9464)
AAAGTACTCCCGAAGCTCCTCCCATGGTATCCAAAAGAGTCATTCCGACACAATGAAATACTTCATTAATAGAATCAAACTGCTTGGCATTCAGTTCTTTTTGGACTTCCTTAAATCCCAGCGACATACTGGTACCATGGTCACCATCACCGATTTTTTTGTCAATTACAGTCAAATAATCCTCAGCGTCAATCATTTGCTGGGCAACATAATAAAACATTTTTTGAAGCTCACCAGCAGTTATCGAAGTTTTCAATTTAATCACCAGCCCTTAAAGCGCTTTTTTTCTAAAAAAAGGTGAATAAGCGGGATAATTATAATAACATTTCAATTCCTGATCCAATGGAAGCAATGAAATTGAAAATCCACCGGTTCCTTGGGGTGCTAATAAAGTATCGATAAACATGTCATAAGTTTTAAGCAACTTTTGATCCAACACCATTTTTACCCGGCGGTTAACAATGCAAAGTTCAAGTAGGCCGGTAAAACCGAACCCATTAATGAATACCGCTATTTCATCCCCGGCGGCGGGCAACAAATCAGCCAGTAAATAATCCATCATGATGTCAACAATCTTATCCGCCGAAATAAGCTTTGTCTTTAAGATTCCCGGCTCTCCATTAAATCCCATGCCGAATTCAATCATCCCCGGTTCCATATCAAACATGGCCTCGCCGGTAGAAGGTAAATATCCCGGAGAAGTTGTAACACTGAGCGTCCGGATATTCTGATTTGCTTTTCGGGTCACCCGTACCAATTCATCTAAATTGAGACCGGCATCCGCAGCCGCGCCGGCAATCTTAAGCACGATAGCGACACCCGCGACGCCCCGGCGTTCTTCCTGTTTATTGATAGCAGCGGAGGTTATATCATCACTCACGAACACCGATTGAGTTCGGATTCCTTCCAATTGCAGCAGTTCACCCGCTAATTCAAAGTTGAGAACATCCCCGGCATGGTTGGTAGCCAAATAAAGGACACCGTTTTGGTGATTCACCGCTTTGGTGACATTCATAATCGACCTGGCCGGGGGTGCGGCATAAACATTGCCTAAAGCAACTCCGTCCGCTAAACCGTTACCGACATAACCGATATTCCAGGGTTCATTACCGGCGCCACCGCCCGTAACAATTGCTACTTTGTTCTTACGTTCTTTCAATACCAATCCGTTGGTGTTTGGAACCCGCTCAAACAGCTGCGGATTAGCGCATAAATAACCTTCCAGCATTTCACTGATCATGGCCTCCGGCGCGTTAATAATCTTATTCATCCTATATCACCACTATCATAAATAATTTTGGCGTCGAAAATAAAGGGAATTTTCATGCGCCACTCTGAGCAACAATAACATCGACCCCAAGTTCACGAAGTTTTTTAATACCGGGTTCTGCTGCGTTCCAATCCGTGATAATCCGATCCACTCCATTAATTGGACACACTTTTGCCAAAGAAACCTCATTAAATTTACTATAATCAGCCAGCACGATTTTCTCTTTAGCCGATTTGAGCATGCATTGTTTAACTTGAGCTTCATATGTATTGGGAGTGGTAATGCCGTGTTCAATATCGATACTATTGGCTCCCAAAAACACTTTATCGAAAAACAAACTTTCAATCGCTTTCTCCGCCAATCCGCCGACGCAGGATAAGATCCGGTGACGGACATTGCCGCCGATTAAAATCAAATCGATATCTTCGGCGTCTACCATCTCGACTGCCAGATTGATCGCATTCGTGACAAGTACAATATTGCGTTTGGAACCGTTCTTAATAAGTCTTGTCAGTTCAAGCGTGGTGGAACCGGCATCTATAAATACGGTTTCGCCATCTTTTATTATTTCATAAGCCGCTTTGGCAATTGCTTTTTTTTCAGCGGTATTTGTCTTTTCTTTCTCTTTCTCCTCAAACTCACGGATGGAAGTAGTGAGACTAATTGCTCCACCCCGGGTTCTTTTCAGATATCCATAGTCATCTAATTCATTTAAGATCTTTCGAATTGTTACGTCCGATACACTAAACAAATCGCGGAGTTCCCCTACTGAAACAGAAGTTTTTTCTTGAAGAATATCAAGAATAGCTCGCTTTCTTTCTTCAGTAAGAATTTTTGACACCCCATTCATATATTTCATTTATAACCATATATTATATTGTTTTGTTTCATATGTCAAGTTTATAATTTCATTTCCAAAACTATTTGATTGCATTACGTAACTTTTCGAAATAGATTCTGATATTTTCAGTGAGCCTGAGTTGGATTTTGGTGAGATGCTTAGGGGGATAACTAATTAAATAAGCCCTATTCTTGAAATTTGGCAGCAAAAAAAAGCCAGACGATTGTCTGGCGTAATAAAACTTCTGTATGGTTTCATACAATTTTAATAGAAATAAATCGTAACTTGAGATGGTATATTAAAAAATAAGATCACAATTTATAAAGTTGTTGAAGAAGTTACCACTACTTTTGCTAGAGCGTTCGAAAGAACCTCAATCATGTCGTCAATGTCTTTTCTTTCTACAATTAACGGCGGCATTAATCGTATCATCCCCGGCCTTGGTGAATTAATAATCAAGCCATTTTGAAAGCAAGCGGAAACAACTTCGCATCCTTTCTCCAGCGGTAAATCAAATGCGATGAGCAAGCCCCTTCCTCTGATATTGGTCAGTTCAAAATCTTTGGCAATGTCGTTTATCGTTTTTAACAGGTACTCTCCTTGTTTACTTACGTGTACAACAATATTTTTATCAATTATCTCCTTAACCACAGCATATCCAACCGCCATGGCCAGAGGCTGACCTGAATAGGTTCCCCCTTGGTCTCCCGCTTCAAATATGTTGAACTTTTCTTTCGTTAATAAAGCCGCCAGCGGAAATCCACCGCCAATCCCCTTTGCAAGAGTCATGACATCGGGTTCAATCCCATAATGTTCATAAGCAAATAATGTACCGGTTCTACCGATTCCGGTCTGAACCTCGTCAAAAATCAGTAAAATATTTTTTTCATTACAGATTTGCCGTAATATTTTAATATAATTCTCATTAATTTCAAAAACACCACCCTCTCCCTGAATGGGTTCCAGCATAACAGCACAGGTTTTAGGGCCAATACAAGCAAGAATCGCATCAATATCATTTAAAGGAACATGTTTAAATCCAGGTACTTTCGGTTCAAATAAATCTTTCCATTTCTTCTTGCCGGTTGCCGCCATGGTGGCCAGTGTACGCCCATGAAAACTATTGATTGTCGTAATAATTTCGTAAGCACCATTCAAGTATAACGAGCCATATTTCCTTGCTAATTTAATAGCTCCTTCATTCGCTTCGGCACCGCTGCTGGCGAAAAACACTCTGTCAAAGCAAGAGTAATCGGTGAGCAGCTTTGCAAATTCAATCATCGGTTTATTATAAAAAGTAGGACTGGCATTGACTAATTGACTACTTTGACGGGCAAGTGCTTCTGAGATAACAGCCGGGCAATGTCCCAGGGATGTCACAGCCCAGCCGCCAATAAAGTCCAGGTATCTTTTCCCGCTTGTATCCCATAAGTACATTCCTTGGCCACGTTCCATAACCACCTCGGGCCGGATTGCTGTGAATAAAATCGACCTTTTGGCCTCCGCGAGAAGTTGTGATGTATGATCAAGCGGATAATTATTCATATATTTTGCTCCTTAAAATATTTATCCTTATGATTATACATTATATTAGTATATTTATGCAATTATTTTTCCCTTTGGGTGATATCTATGCTGCAAATAAAATCTTGCCAGCTTTTCAATGGGCACTCCGACATGATAACCGATAATCATCGCCTGATTAATCAGTAAGGTTCTTAGATACCCCAATTTATCCCATCTTCGTCCGGATGTTTTTACAGCTTTCGGTGATAGGGCGATCCGGCCCAATTTTTTCAGGCATAGAATCAAGGCATAATCCTCCATGATGGGAATATCGGGAAAACCGCCGACGCGCCCAAATTGGTCTTTTTGAATAAATATGGCCTGATCACCATAGGGAAGCTGAAATAAAACACTTCGCAAATTGGCAAAGAAGGATACTATCCCTAATGCCCAATTTTTTCCGGTAATACTCAGCCGGAAAGCCCCGGCAACGGTACCCGGTTTTGCCAATGTGGTTATCACTTCCGAAACAAATCCTTCCGGAAGGAGGGTATCAGCATGCAGAAAAATGATGAATTTACCTGAAGCATGTCGAGCTCCCGCATTTAGTTGCTTACCGCGCCCGCGGGGACATTGGATAACTTTTGCTCCGGCTTTAGACGCCAGTTCCCGGGTTCCATCCGTACTCCCCCCATCCGCTACAATGATTTCAATATTATTTGTTTGAGAAGCTTCGATTGTCGGGAGGAGCAATGAAGCTTCATTTAACGTTGGTATCACGATGGAAATCGGTGGCTGTTTTATCTCCCGCAATAGCGGCGTATACCTGATTATATCTTGGGGTAAATCCACATCAGCCAGTTTTGGAAGGAGGGAGACCGAGAGATTTAGTTTTTTTGCAATTTGAAGAGTTTTTTTACATACTAAAGCGGTACCCCAGGGCATATTTTCGGGAAATATGCCACAAACAGGCTGTTTCATGCCAATTAAATAATAACCGCCATCCAGTGCCGGTCCAATTACCAAATCATGTTGTTCTAAATAATTAAATGCCTTTCCAAGAATTTCCGCAGCTATATCCGGACAGTCGCTTCCGATAATCATCACCGAATGAAAACCTTCCAAAAAAGCATTATCCAGTGCTTGCAACATCCTCCGCCCGAGGTTCCCTTCGGGTTGGGGTTGATAATAGGCTTCACCGAAGGCTTCTGCCATCAATTGTTCTGAACCTCCATGAAACCTTATCTCAAAGTCACAGTCAGACTCTATTTTAGTATACTCCTTGGCTATGCCAATTGTCCTAGCTGTCATACGCCGCTGTAGATCGGCGGCGCCTTCCGCGCCCAAAATAGGTATTAGTCGTGTTTTACATTTTCCGGCTTCCGGAAAACGGGTAAACATGATGATACGTTTGCGTTTCATTGTTTATCCTGAAAACGATATACGAAATTGGTGAATGAAATATTATCAACTTTCTCGATAATTAAGTTGATAACTTCAATGAATATTGCTTTGCTTTGTGCCATATTGCTGTTTAGTCTCTCGAGCGGTGTATTGGTTTCCATAACTCCATTGGCATAATCAACCCCAAACCCCAAAAGGATGTACGGCAATTCCATCTCGCCGGCCAAAATTGTTTCCGGCCCACAGGTCTGGCTGATAGCATCACAATAGTTCTTTAGAAAGCTGATTTCTTTTTTGGAATTAAATCTTGGTCCGTTTACATAGCCGTAGGTTATATCTGCAATATAATCTTTAGGCTTGATAATAGCGGTAACATCAAAAAAAGGGTTGCCAAACATTAAATGGCCCCGGTTTTCCTGCCCCTTTTCCGTATAAAAGCTGCATATTTCACCCGAAGGAAGTCGGTTGTCAATATAAAAAAGATCATTAAATATCAATAACTTCCCCAAAGGCAAGTCTGGGTTAACAATTCCGCAAATCGTCGTAGCGACGATCGCTTTGGGATTTAAATATTTAAGCGCTGCAATATTTGCCTTAAAGTTGATCATGTTCGGCAAAAGTTTATGCCTTTGTTGATGCCTGGCTAAAAAGGCAATATTCTTGCCCCGGTAAACCCCGGTTACCAAATTAACCTTGCCGTATGGAGTTTCAATTACTCCGTCCGTCGTGTCTGAAACATCCGGGAAGTCATAAAATCCACTTCCTGAAATGATACATAAGTCAATCATCAAAACACCTCATATAACAATTTAAGTGTTTATACTATCAATATGTTTATGCACTTTGTTTGTTCGGCTTTTTGGATGAGTTTTTCCGGCGTAATTTACCCCAAAATTCTTTTATATAATTCTTTTTGGGTATGGTTTTTCCGCCGCCTTGCGCTAAAAATTCCTGTAGGTGATTTTTTAAAATATCATCAATAATGACTGCTGCATCAATTACATACTGCTCACAAAGGATTTTATGTTCAGCAGAGCCCCAATCAACTGTATGGGTTAAAACCCGGCAACAAATCGCCTTATGTTTAGCCTTAAAACGATCATGCAGCTGTTTAACTGCAAGATGGGCAATTCTTTCGGACTGGTAAGCTTTTGTTCTACCGGCAACAGCACTTAGTATAGCCACGGAACCAGTTACGGCCCCGCAGGCGCATCCCGCTTCTCCTATGCCCAATCCAAAACCGGTAGCCACTTTATGGACGCTTTCCGGTAATCCAAGTTGGTAAACTTTATTAAATGCCTTTACAATTGCCTCACTACAATAGAGGCCATTTCTAAAATATTTTAGCGACAGTTCAACAGCAGGTGAATAGCCGTATTTGGATTCAGAACCTTTTTCATTGTTTTCCGGAAGTGATTCCTCCGTTGCAAAATCCTCGAAAAGCCATGTACTGAGATACCGTTCGCCACTATCGGGAAATATAATCAAAATTCTTTGGCCGCGGTGTTCCGGACGTTTAGCTAGTTGTAACGCTGCCCAAAGCGCAGCTCCAGATGAAATACCGATTAATATTCCTTCTCTGCGCGCTAGATTTCTGGCGGCTTCACTGGCTTCCTCATCCTGCACCTTGATAATTTCATCAATCAAACTCTGGTCAAGAATTTTGGGGATAAAACCGGCGCCAATTCCCTGTAAACGATGAGGAGCAGCAATACCTCCGGATAAAACAGCCGATTTATAGGGTTCAACGGCAACGATTTTAATGTTAGGATTCCGTTCTTTTAAAACCTTCCCGATCCCTGTTAAAGTACCACCGGTTCCGACTCCGGCGACTAACACATCCACTTTGCCGTCAGTATCCCGCCAAATCTCCTCAGCGGTCGTCTTACGGTGGATTTCAGGATTGGCATAGTTTTCAAATTGCTGTGGAATGAAAGAACCGGGTATCTCAGCTTGTAACTGCTTTGCTTTCTTTACAGCGCCTTCCATACCATCATAAGCTTCGGTTAAAACTACTTCAGCCCCCAAAATTCTTAATAATTTGCGTCTTTCAATGCTCATAGTCTCGGGCATGGTGAGAATTAACCGATACCCACGGACTGCAGCCACAAAAGCCAAACCAATACCTGTATTTCCACTAGTTGGTTCTATCAAAACTCCGCCAGGCTTAATAACGCCCGAACGTTCAGCCTCATCAATCATTGCATAACCAACCCTATCTTTTACACTGGACAAGGGATTAAAATATTCAAGTTTGGCAACAATTTCGGCTTCCCCGTCATGAAGCTTGTTAATCCGTACCAAAGGTGTATTGCCAATTAACTCGGTAATATCGTCAGCTATTTTCATATCAAAACACCTCCACAGGAACTACCTACTCCGGCAGTGCACCCAAAACAATGTTCCCCCACTATAACTTCAGTATCTTTGAGCCGAAAATCCTCGATTTTCCAGACATTATTATTATCGTCTCGTAGTGGAATTTCGAGTGCCTGATTAAAATCACAGTCATAAAGCCTTCCATCCCAACTAACAGACAGTGTATCTCGGCACATCAATTTATGGATAGTCTCTGGATTAAAATGTTCTCTCAACATCTGGATATACTTTCTCAGTTTGCCTTCACGCTGAAGTGAAGTCGCAAACCGTTTTATCGGTATATTGGTGATAGTAAACAAACGATTGAATTCAATACCATATGTTTCTTTCAACTTGTTTTTGTATTCCAATTCCAAAATGGTTTGATCCGGCGGCAACTCAGCTCCGAGCGGATTATAAACCAAATTTAACACCAAATCCGGATCTTTACATCCATAACCCAATCGATTTAGCATTTGTAAAGCAGTGATGCTTTTATTAAAAGTACCCTCACCACGTTGCTGATTTACATTTTCCTTGAGATAACAGGGTAATGATGTCATAATCTGCACTTTATTTTGGGCTAGAAAAGATGCGGTATATTCTTGCCCTAGTTCATATAATACGGTTAAATTGCAACGATCAATCACTTGACGTTTTAATGCGGTGATTTCCTTAACTAAATATTTAAAGTTGGGGTTTAATTCGGGGGCTCCTCCCGTTATATCGACGGTATGGATATTTGGAGATCGCGCGAGTAACACAAGCACCCGCTCCATCGTAGAACGGTTCATGCTCTCAAAACGTTCGGGACCTGCATCCACATGGCAATGAGCACAATGCTGATTACATTTTTTTCCGATATTCAGTTGTAAAATATGAACTTCTTCACGGAGAACCGAAAGATTGTTGTTAATAAGCATTTCCTCAAAACTATTTGTCTCTTCATCCAAAGCATACATTGCTTATTCTTCAGCCTCTTTCTTTTTAAATCGTGCACCAAATATCGAACGTAACAGAAAAGTCAAAGCAACGGCTGCAAAAATGATTAACAGGCCAAAGACAAAGGTCCTAGCACCGCTGCCAAGCATATCGCCGGCATAAGAATAAATGATAGTCGCCGGTAACTGCCCCAGCCCGGTCGCAATAAAGAACGGCCAAAACCGCGTGGAAGTAAGCCCTGCTGCATAACTGACAATATCAAAAGGCATAAAGGGAAGGAGCCGCGCGATAAGAATTGCATTGGCTCCATATTTTTCAAAAAAGTCATCGATCGATTTTAAAGCTGTTTTACCTGTTAATTTTGATACCACATCGCGTCCGTAAAGCCTTGCAATACCATAACATGCAGTAGCTCCGGCCATAGCGCTGGACCATGATATCAATGCTCCCCATATCCAACCGAAAATAGCCGCATTTGAAAAAGTAATCAAAAAAGCAGGCAGTGGCGCGGCAATCGATTGAAAAACCATCAGCAGAAAAGATACAACGACTGCCCATGGACCAAATGAACGGATATAAGCTTTAACCGGTTCTGTATTGAAAGAGCTAAGTATGGTAGTGACCTTAAAAATCCAAGCTCTTCCCTCCGGAAAAAGAAAAATGATAATACCCGTTAGTGGTAACCCAATCATCAAACTGAACTTTAACTTTTTATTCATAAGAAGCCTCCTTCATTTGGACAGTTTTGGATGTTGAACGAAATAGCATCCAATTGATCCCGCCCAATAAACTGAAAAGCGAAACAAAAATCCCAAAAAGAATTGACACGGTAATAGCAAAAGCAGCTGAAAAACCAAAAGGCTTCAGAAGTAAAATATAAGCTCCTTCACGCAATCCATATCCATTGAGCCCAATAGGCACCATGGCCATGACTGATGCTGCCGCCGTAATAAAAAACAAGTCAAATATACCGGGAATAGCAAAGCCAAGTCCACCGATGATTGAAGCTACTACCAAAGCAACGTCGATTTGAAATAACAATGATAAAAATAAATTAATGAATAAACTTAACGGGTGCTTCTTGAATTCATTGGCGGATTTTGAAAAAGATACCCATGCATTTCCTAGTTTATTGTCTTGTCTCTTGATAAAATTAGGAACCCAGCCGGTAATTAAAATCCAGGCGATGATAATTCCTATAACAAATAGCATGCCAAGCAGCCATACAGCAAGTGGATAGGGCTTTCTGGCAAAAATAGCACCGATAAGTCCAAGTAGTGCAAGTGAAATGGTTGCAATTACACGGTCCATTACGACCGAAGCAGCTGCTGTAGCGGTACGATCGCAATGTTTTCCTGCCAGCATAATTCGAACCCCATCCCCGCCAATGCTGGAGGGTAAAAAGTTATTAAAAAATAATGCTATCAGATAGATTCGAAACAGTGAGTAAAAATTAATCTTATTAGTTTGGGCCTTAAGAAGTACCCCCCATTTTAATGCACTAACCACTACGGATAAGATTATGAAAGCAAAAACAGAAGGTAGCCAAATGAGCTGAAAAGTATGTAACAGTCGATATATTTTATCGAGATCGGCAAAATAAATTAAGACACCGAGCAGCATTAATGACACGGATATACGTAAAAAAGTATACAATTTACGTTTTTTATTAGCTACCATCTCGCAACCCTTCTTATCATTTTTCCTGAAAGTAACTTTTCTTTGATTCAAAAAAAATGCGCTGACGCGTTTTGCTTATTCATTATCAGCTATCAGCTATCAGCGCATTATCGTTCTAGAGCTTTACCATCAAAGTTCTAATTTAATTCTTTATATACTTCAGTATCGATTTTTTGACCGGTCCCTACCCATTCACTAAAACTAACATTGTAATTGCGGGCCTTATCATATCCGGCAATGCGTAAGGCAATTGTTGCAAACCCGGAACGAATTCCGCCGGTGCAATGAAGAATTACTTCATCAGTTGGCTTAAATCCCAGCGCTTCTACACGAGCTCGGATTTGAGCGGGAGTTTGGAGTGTTCCATCCGCATTATAAAAATCCTTGAACCAAATATGTTTGGCCCCGGGGATTCTGCCTTTTTGTTTTTCACCATATACCTTTGTTCCTGTAAATTCCTCATCTTCTCGGGTATCCAGAATGTTTGCGGAACCAAGCTTTTTAACCAAATAATCAGTACTTGCAAAGAGGCTGAGGTCCGGTACTGGGTTTGGTCCGGTAACAGCTTTAATAGTCGGCACATCTTTGGTTAATTTACCGTCCGATTCAGTCCACGCCTTAATCCCGCCATTGAGTATATATGTATTTTTAAACCCGAAAACTCTGAACGTCCATAATTGCCGTCCTTCTTCGCCCCATCCGGCCAAAGTATCGTTATAAATCACTATTGGCTTTTTACCGTCTATACCTAATGCTCCGAACTTCTTTTTTAGTTCATTATTGGGAAGAATTTGAGCCCAACCTTTTTCTCCCTGTTTTACTTTAACATTGGACCAATCAGTCCAGTGCGCTTGAACAGCGCCGGCTAAATGACCTTTTTTATATTCATCCCTGGTGCGAGCATCAAGTATGACTACTTCCTTATACCGTTTCTTTAATTCATCAACAGACCAGACATAACTGGCAAAACGTTCTTTATCTCCCGGAAGTTCTTTCCCTTCAATAGCAGTAAGTGGTGCCGCTTCATTACCGACCCTTATCGGTCTTGCAGCGAATGCCGTATAACCGTAAACAATACTTATAAGCGCAGCAATCGTAAAGATAAGAGATAAAATTCTTGATTTTTTCATTCAAATTCTCCTTCTAATTTTAATTTCATGGTAAACTTCTTCTGCAGAATATCGTTTATAATTCCTATAGGTTTAATATGATTTGAGTATAAGTTTTTTCCTTTAGTCTGTCAATAGTTTTACCAAAATTATATTATATTTCATATATGCTTACTATGAATTATTTTTGAACATAGTCAAAGTCAAAGCTGCTAAACTCTTAAGAGTATTTTTTACATCCACCGATAAAGACAAACCATAGGTAATCTTTTAGTTCCTATAACAGTGACTTTATAATATCTCTACTACTTTCTTCGCGACCTCTAAAGCATGTTGCTTAATTTCTTCCTCCGGCATTTCATTGATTCCAAATAAATTGGTATCAAAATCATAAAGTTCATCGGCGATAATTAGCTCCGGATTAAGATCAGGGATTACAGCTTTCATTGTTCTTGAAGCACATTCAATGAAACAACCCTCAAGCGCTATGACCCTTTTACCGTCCTTCACCAAGTTTCTCTGACCGGTACTTTTTGTAAATGCTCCACCCAGGCAAATTCGGACTGTTTTCTCAGGGGCCAATCGATGACAAACTAAATTTGCCGCTTGTCTTGCAATTTCGCCCCGCAAACAGGCGCCTTCACAACACATGACAACCACCGGTTTATCAGCTTGGTGATTGGCATAAGTTTCACACATCGGACAAACATTTTTGGTTTTCGGAATTTGAGCAATTTCATATTCAATATTATTATCAGACATTTAAATCCTCCTCACAGTTTAATTTAAACAGTACCCGGATATTTAACAGAGAAAGATATTTTCCCCTTTTGCGCCAGTCGCGACAATAGATATACGGCACTATCCTTGGAAATCTTTAAATGAGCAGCCACTTGATCGGGATTGGTCAATTTCGTCTTTTTGACAAAATCTAAAACTTCATTATCCAATTGTCCGACCCATTCTTCAAACAAACCCCGTATCTCCGGCGTAGCGAAAGTTGCCAATTCACTGCTTTGGTTTATTGAAGACATCATTTTCTTACACATATCCATCGGGTTAAAACCATCGGAGGAATCTTCACCACCGCAACACATTGAATTCATCATGTCCATCATTGATGAACCTTCTCCCATCTTTTTTCCCATCATTGATTCCGTCATTTTTTCTTTAAAACCCATCGATTTAAAACCCTCCTCTACATTTATCTGTCCCGTCTCCACCCGGGAACGCAAGTAAACATTGTATCATTGCCATTGGCGATATCCGAATCTTTAAAAATTGTTAAAAATAAGTCTAGGGCTTCTAATAACTTTTTATCTCTTAAACTGTAAATTACAAACGGACCTTTTCTTTCAGAATCTAGAACTTGGTTTTCCCTTAATACCCGTAAATGATGAGAAACTAACGGCTGAGACAAATTTGAAGCCTGGACAATCTCCGAAACCGTGGATTCTTTTTCACCAATAAATTGAATGATCCGAATCCGGTTCGCATCGCCAAGAGTCTGAAAAATGAGTTGCAGTTTTTGGGCATTGTCCATATAAACTATCCTTTATATGAATTATTGTTTATATAAATATTTACTTATAATATATAAATACGAAAAAGAGTTGTCAAGTTTTTCCTGACAACTCTTTTTCATCTCTTTTTCGTTAACCATTTTGTCGACGGTCAAAATGATGGAACCGGAAAGTCAATGCCCTGAATAGGATTGCACGAGTTCCGCCAACTCTTTCCAGTAATCACAATTTTTTAATTCAAAGGACTCGGGATATTCTTTCATCTTGTCGATATCTGACCAATCGTATAAAGATTCGCCATCCATGATCACCCCGAAATTTTCAATTTCATTTTAATAGTCTTAAAGCTATAAACAGATCGTAAAGATAACCGCAGAGAATCCCACCCGCTAATATGTAAAGAACATAAAGCATCAATGCTTTTCTTTTCATAAATGTCGCCATACCGGCAATTACATAAGCGCTAGTCCCTGGTCCGGTAATTAAAAAGGCCAGCATCGCCCCACCACTAGCGCCCCCAATTAATAGAGCTTTTACAAGCGGTAGCGCTGCTTCAGTCGTAATATAGAGCGGTAATCCAATCAACGCTGCAAGTGGCACTCCATATAACTTTTTAGCGCCAAAAAGACTTACAATCATTGAATTTGGTACCAAGTAAGTAATCAATGAACCCAACGCCACGAAGATTGTAAAATAAAGCAATATCTGTTTTATACCGACATTCCATATGTTATCCGCTATTTCCCGCCATTTGAGCCGTTTTAAAAACCCCAAGGGATTGTTGGTGCTCAGATGTTTTATTGGCGCAACTTGTAAACCACCGCAACATGTTTGGCCGACTGCAACCGATGAATTACTGCAACAGCTCTGCTGAGGATTAGGCGCTATAGCGCAACCACAGTTTTGAACTGGAACTGGTGTTGAAGGGCTACAACCACAAGTTGGAGCCGGCGAATTTCCGGTAAAACGTGTTTGTTCCTTTAGAAAATCCGTCTTTCTTTCAATAAAATGGGTCAAATATCCGGAACCCAACCCGATAATAATCGAAGATATTGTCAGGGCTATCGCAAACTCAAGGCTAATCAGACCAGCATCCAATATAAAGCCATTAGGGCTCATCAGAGGGGAAGAAGTCAGAAAAGCCATAATCGGTCCCCAAGGCAAAGTAGTAGTGAGCATTCCAATAATTACCGCCATAGTTCCACAGGCGCACAGCGGCGTTAGCGCTCCCACAGCTACACTGGCCCAAATCGATACATTAGGCCTTCGTAATAGTCCTTGTTTGAGTTTTTCCGGGTCAACATACACTTTCATAACGGCAGCCGTAATTATAGCCAATCCAAGCGGTAGCCAGTTATGCTGATAACTGATTATCACCGCCATAACCATTTTTGTGATTAAATCTGTGAGAAATTGTTCCATTTTTTATCCCCCTTATGTGTATCGTATTTTAACGATATAAAAGATTATTTTTTTTTACTTGCAGCACTTGGCCCGATATAAGGCATAGTTTTGAGCAACTGCCACCATTAAATTCGGTAAGATTTCCGTATACAGCGAAAATAACTTTTTCATTTTCTCCCCCCTTTCTTATCGTAATTTTACGATATATAATCCAAAATTTTTTGCTTTTCATCCTGGCTTGATTGAACATAAATCCTGGCCCAATTTCTTCATAAACTCGTCAATTATTTCGGTATTTAAAAAATAGCAGCTCCACTGTTCCCGCTTTTCTTTGGAAATGAGGCCGGCTTGTTCAAGGACGGTTAAATGTTGTGAAACTGTAGACTGGGCTAGACCGGTCAATTTGACGACATCACCGACACTTACTCCGTTTTCATAATACTCAATCTTATCACAACAGGTACCTATCGTTTTACACTTAAGTGACTTGATAAGCTGATAACGGGTTTTATTACCAAGCGCATTGCAAATAGCTACTACATCCACAACTCTTCACCTTCATATCGTATTTATACGATTTATTATATCGATAAACTACGATATAGTCAAGACCTAAAAGACAGATAATTTGAGATTTAGATGAACTAAGTAAAGCAAAATCCAAAGGAATGAAAGTTTGGCCGTCAGACCATCCCAACGTTAACATTCTAAATCCTTTACAATAACGACTTTTAGCA
>WSSedL1CaDRAFT_10001318_pt1 | contig 14772 bp, 8 predicted proteins | sample WetSurSL1Cattail_FD_9464 | JGI IMG/M metagenome (IMG submission 9464)
ATTTTCCCATTGGCAGCTCCAGCCCGCCATAACAAGTATTCCATTTTCATCACAAAGATTATAAAGGTCTTCGTTTGTTCCCCAAATGCCTTCAAGGCGTATTGTATTCAGCCCCATCTGTTTTACATATTGTAGTTGAGCTTTTATATTTTCATAATCGTTATTCAAGAAAATATTATCCACCCAGCCGCCGCCAAGAATTTGTATCTTTTTGCCGTTAAATTTATAACCTCTGAATCCGTCTTCATTTATATAATCCGATACTTCGCGGATTCCAAATTTCTTATCACATTGGTCGGATATTTTGCCTTCTGTTACAAACGCTAATTTTACAGTATATAAATTAGGTTTACCCATGCTGTACGGCAGCCACAATAACGGATTATTTATTTTAAGTTGCTGATATTCTTCTGGAGTAAAAGTTACCTTCTTCTTTTCGCCAGGTTGTAATGATATTTTTTTAGAGAACTTAATTTTACCAATTTCTCCGCTTAAAACGCCCGATACATTTTGAGTTTTGTTATTTACAACTTCAGCTGAAACTGTAAGCTCTGCGCTTTTTAGCGTTTGCAAATTAAGTTTGCTTTGTACGTATGGGAAGTTTAACGATACGTTTCCGGTAATTCTAATTTTAACCGGACGCCATAAACCCATGCTGTTATCAGGGGGACGCGGATTCCAATCTGCAAAACCTAAAGAAGGCTCGCCTGCAACCGGAGGAATTAATTCCACTGCAAGAATATTTTTGCCGTTTGTTTTTACAAGACCAGTTATATCAAATTCAAATCGTCTAAATACTCCTTTAACGCTTGCCGAGTTTGCAATTAGTTTTCCATTTAACCAGATATTTGCCCGATATACTATTCCGTCAAAGTCTAATTTTATTGTTTTATCTTCTACGCCTTTTGGCAGACTAAATTCTGTTCTATACCACCATGGTTTTTCAAATTGTTTTGAAGGCACACTCTTTAGATTATCGCCGATAAAAACATTTTCATATACTTTATCTTTAACCAACGAGCCCATTACAGTAGATGGAACTGTCGCAGAATACCAGCCGGCTGTTACATATTTTGAAGAAGAAATTAATGCGCCAACGCCATTGGCGCTTTCTGATGAAGCTATTTGCCATCCTTTGTGCAAAACAATTTCATTACCTGAAGTATTTTTTTGAGCGTGGTTTACAACTGAAAATTGCGTTAACAATAAAACAGATAAACAGACTATACGAAATTTCATCGGCTTATTTCCCATTAATTATTTTCTCGCCGTTATCATACTCAAACCCGGCTGATCTAAAGAAAGCCTGCAATGAATTAACGCGCTTTTGGAATTTTTCAAAATTTTTATTTTCTGCCGGAGTCCAGACGTCCTCAGTAAATGCAAGTATTCTTGGGAATATCTGATACTGAACGTCGTTTTCAAAAACAATCTCAGTCCATATAGCGCATTCGCTGCCGATAATAAATTTCTTTTCGCTTTCTTTTAAGCTATCTGGAGTAGGATCAAACGAATAGACTTTTTCAAGCCCTAAAATAGGCATCCAAGTAGGTTTAAATTTCTTTTCATATTCATTGTTTGGGTAATCAAAATAAGTATAAACGCAATCAGTATTGATAGTATAATACCCGGCTCTTGCAGATTCCCATGCTTCGCCAGGATGCCATCCTTCCACAATTTGCTTTTGTGGAATGCCGTCTTTTAGATTTGCGTACCATGCAATTGTGTTAACGCCCTTGCTTGAAACATAGTCGCATATATCTTTCATAAAATAATTCTGAAGCATGTTTTCGTCTTTCAAACCTTTTGACGCAATCATCTCTTTACAGCGAGGGCATTTTTCCCATACGCTGTCAGGCCGTTCATCGCCGCCAACATGAATAAAATCTGTTCCAAAAATACTTATAACTTCGCTAAGAGCTTCTTTCATAAACTCGTATGTTTTTTTATTGCCTGCGCAATAAGTATTTCCGCCTGGGTTTGTCGGGCATAATAACTCAGGATAACTGTTCATAATAGCTCTTGAATGCCCCGGCATTTCAACTTCAGGAAGAACTCTTATGTACCTGTCTTTAGCATATTGAATTATATCTTTGATCTCTTCTACGGTATAATATCCATTTCTCTCTTTGGAATTTAGCGAATCCTGATAAGAGCCAATGCTATTTAACTTAGGGAATTTTTTACTCTCTATGCGCCATCCTTCGTCGTCTACTAAATGCCAATGGAAAACATTTAATTTCATTAACGCCATAACGTTAATTATTTTTTTTACAAATTCAGCCGATTGAAAATGTCTGCTTGCGTCAAACGAAAAACCTCTATGCGAGTATCTTGGGTAATCGGTAATTTTACATCCCGGAAAATAAACTTCTTTATCTTTCCGTAAAATTTCTTGTAATGTCTGGATGCCGTAAAATATACCTGTATTATTTCTTGCGCTAAGCTTAACCATTTTATTATCAATAGTCAGCTCATAACCGTCTTTTTTCATATCAGCTTTTTTATTCAGTTCAATAGAAATGCCGTCAGTAGTCTCGTCGTTTTTAATTCCGATATTAAATCCGGTTCTTTTTTGAAGCGAGTTTTTTAATACTCCGGCAAGCCGTTCTAATTCATCATCGCTGGAATTAAGATAGATATTGCTTCCGTCTTTAAGAACGAATTTATCGTTTGTAACGGTTTCGCTTACAGGCTGAGGTATTATCTCAAGCTCCTGGGCAAAAGTTGAACATACTGCAAAGAATACCATGCATACTAAACTGCTAAAAACTAATTTCATATTTAATTTTCCATTATTTGATGAATTGGCGCTTTCCATTAGGACGATGAATACATAAAGAAATTTATTGTTCTGTTCGAACGTATGAAAACAGTAAATTAAATGAAGGAGAAATTCCAAATAATTTAATAAGATTTGCGAATTGTTATTTGAACTTTCTCCTTCTGAACTTTTCTATGCTGTCAACAAGGGAGTTATTGCTTGTCGACGTTCTTAGAACTTCTCAATAGCTGCCGAATCTGGCAGTCTTTGATGGTCGCTGAGCTTGTCGACCTCCGGTCGCTGAGCTTGTCGAAACGAGCTAGCAGCGCCCATTCTTCAACTATTGTTCAGAATGGCTACTACCTTATTTCGAAACTTAAAAAGAACAGTTCCCATTTTTTATATCATAACCCCGGCCGTTTATTACACAGCCGGGGTTATAAAAATAATTATTTCATTAGAACCATTTTCTTTGTTAATTGTTGTTTATCCTGAGTAAGAGTATAGAAATATATACCGCTGGATAAAGAGTTCATATTAACGTTTAGCGAATATTCGCCAGGATTTCTATATGAGTTTTCAAGAACTGTTTTTACTAGCTGACCCATTACGTTAAATATTTTTAAGCTAACATTACCAGCTTTAGCAATGTTAAATTTAACTGTTGTAGATGGGTTAAATGGGTTTGGATAAGCTTCTGATAAAGAGAACTTACCAGGAGTAACAACTTTAGTATCGTTAACGCCAGTATAACCATTAGTGAACCAGCCTGGATCGCCAACAGGTTTTCCATCTGTTCCAGCTGTTTTTAAGGCTGCGTTGCTGTACTGCATATCAGAAACTTCTGGCAAAGGCCATTCAGGTATCCAATTATCGCCAGCTACAGACTGCATCTTATAACCATAAGCGCTGTTTGTTGCAGTCGATGTTCTAATATCAGTAAAGTATTGCCAGAAACCAGAACCGTTCCCAGTATTTTTGTACAAAATATTCTGAATTCCAGCGCCGTACCCAGGATCAACATTTTGAGTACCAGATTCTACTATGCCTGGCCAGTGAGTTTTATCAGAAAAAATACCTTTAGTTCTTGTATTCATCCATTCAGCTGTATAAACAGAATCTACATGAGCCGTATCATTCCATGCTTTAACATTTTTTACTAATTCGGCAGGTGTAAAATAAACATTATTCTTCAACTCTACTTTTCTTAATTTTTCAGCTCCCCATCTGTCTGAAGAATTTCCAGTCAAAATAGAATCTTTTACAGCGTCAAGAGTATCAATATCTATTATAGAACCTACTTCTGCAGACCACAATTGATCCCACCATGGGTATTCATCTTTAGAAATACCGCCAGCGAAAGTAGCGTAGAAAATATTATCGTTTACTTTTGCATTAGTTACGTTAAATATCCAAAATGGATTTTTGAACATCCACAAAACGCTGTTATGTGAAAATTCAAAATAAGTAGTCATTCTTTTTGTAAGAGGACAAGCCGCATAAGCGGTTATACAAAGAATAGTATTATCTTTCATGATAAGAGTATCTGTATAAGCCTCGCCATTTAAGCAGCGAAGAACTTCGCCAGAGTACCAGCTTGGCTGATTGCCGTTTCTAAACTTGCAATTTGTAATAAAGAAACTATTGTGAGTTCCGAAATAAGATATATCGTCGCTCCACCATTCTTCAAAAATAACGTTATCAACCGTAAGTCTTATATTATCACTTAATAAACGAATTGCATCGGCATAAGCATTGGTTGTATTATTAGTAGCTACGCCCATGAGGTAAAGATTCTTAAATATATAGTTAGCTCCAACGCCATTTAATACAAATAAATAAGTTGGGACCGAACCGTCGCTAAGAATACCAGGCTGAATACATGGAGGTCTGCCGTTAGAGCCTAAAACTCCAATTACTGTCATATCCGATTTTACAGAAACTGCTCCAAGAAAAATATAAGTAGTATCTAAAGATACAAGTTTATACGCGCTATGAGCTTGCGCGCCAGTAGAAGTAGTATCGCTGTTAATAATCTGGTCTAAACTTGCGCCGTTTGCATAAACGACAAGCGTATCTTTACTGCCTGCAAATAGATTGCATGGCGAAGCGAAGAATATTACCATTACAACTACTATTGCTGTGGTTAATATTTTTTTCATAAGAAGACTCCTTCCAAATATAAAATAAATTAATTAAGAATAATGCTGATAGAATTATCTAACCAGGCTCTATCATTGCCTTACGGAAAAAAAAGTTCTGCCGTTACCTCCTTAACGTTCTTTTTATCACTGACTCTCTCTACTACAAAATTTGTTAAAACTTTACTCGTATGCCAAAATCAATCAATAAGCCGTAATCTTGTTCGCCAGTTGGAACGCCTCCTCCCTGAATTACGCTTATATCTTTTACGCCATTGATATTGTTAAGATCGCCAAATACCTGAAGACCATACCAAGGCAAATCCTGTTTAACTGCTAGATCCCAACGTGTATAAGACGAAGTATGCGCTCTTAACTGCGTCCACGAACTTGTTCCGGTAGAAATGTCAGCCGAATACAGCATCGATACGCGCATTGAAAAACCGCCGTAATCGTAACCAAGCGATAAATTTAAAATATTATCAGGTTGATCTATGAGTCTATCTGTATAAGAAGTATCACGATAAACGCCAGTACGCCCTGTTGATTTATAATAGACATAAGGATACTGAGTTTTAGAAAATACATGAGTATAATTTATGTTAAATACTAAACCGGAGAATGGCGCAGGCAAATACCAGAAATGAGTCTGCCAATCAATCTCCATTCCATAGTCGTTGACTTTATAAGGATTATTCAAATAAGTAGTTACAGTATATACTGTGCTAGCATTAGGCGATGTAAGCGCTAAAGGAAAATATGCAGCAGCATCGTTTCCCTTTAAATGCATTTCCCTTACATATTGAAGATCTGTAATACGCTTTAGGAAACCCCCAATCGTAAACAAGCCAATGTTATTGTCGTGAAAGGAAAGATACATATCATAATTAGTAGATCGCGATGGAGTCAACTTACTGTTATTATATACAACCGCAGTTGGCGCGACATTTATTTTAGGAATGATCGAAGTAAAATCCGGATACGATAAAGTATTTGAATATGATAGACGCAAATCGAACCATTCTAAAGGTTTATATCTAACAGATACGTCAGGCAACCAGTAATTATGATTTTGGACGACTGTAGTATCATAATGATTATAAGAATAGTAAGAATCCACTGCCTGTACTCCGCGCGGAGCAGTGTATTCTGTCCTTAGACCCTGATATCTAATACCAGGGATAACAGTTATATCAGCCCCGACATTTACAATCGACATCAAGTAAAATGCGCTTGTGCCTTCATTGCCAGAATAATCACTAGTGGTCGATTGAAGATTATCGTGCCCATAAGAAGACAAACCATTATTTGCGGCGATATATGCAGTGTTATTTTTCATTAATTTAACCATCTGTGATAGCTTGCCGTAATTCAATGGTGAAACCATGTTATAGTCGCCTCCAAGAAATTTTCCATAACTATAATTTGGATCTGTAAAATAAGAAATTGGGATACTTGTTGAAGTCGGCAATCCAAAATAATCGGTGATCATTCCATCAACAAATTTTGCGCCGCCAAGTGACAATCCGCCGCCTGCTCCATCATACAATTCATAATTATAATAATTTGACTGATACCTGTATTTGCCGCCTGCTTTTATTTCTGCGCTTATCATATCGGTTAAATTCACATTTGTCTTTAAATCAACCGATCCGGCAAATGCCCGCTGCTTTGAAAAGCTGCTGCCAGTTTGGATTGAGTTTAATAAAGTACTTGAATAATTATTATTTGTAGCCTTAGGAATGCTTTGCGGATTTACATTTGCTAAATTACTAAATTGATCTAATCCTGCAGATGTTTGTACAAAACCGACCGACCAATCATCTGGATTATCAGTCTCTGAGTAAGAATGCGACACTTTAGCTTTTAGAAAGAACCATGGCAATTGCTGTTCATATTCAAGAGCGTTATTAATAGAACTTGTTTTGCTTTTTGAACTGCTTAACGAATAATTGTGGGTATTATCGGAAATACTAAAGCTTTCAGCTCGGTCAATTGTATTTGTTTCTCCTGAACTTAAAAAATTGGTAAGTTTAACTTTTCCTTCAGGAAGTTTATAATCCAATACGAAAGCACCATTATAACGCTGTCTATCGCGATCTATATTGTAAAGGCTTAACCCTGTTGTAATATAATCAGTTTGGCTATTCCCTTTATGATCATATGAAGCACCCATTTCATTTGAACCTAAATTTTTTCTTTCCATATCAAATTGAGCAAAAACGCCTAACTTATCATCCCAAAACCTATTTTCAACGCTGCCTACATATTTATAATTGTTAGCTTTATTATTTAAGTTCGAAAGATTATTATATCCGCTTTGAATTAAAAGATCGTAATCAGGCTTGCCAGCTTCTCTTACTTTGGCTTCGCGCAATTCAAAGTTTACAGTTCCTCCAATAACATCTGCGTCCATATCGGCTGTTACTGTTTTTGAAACCTGAATCCCTTCCAGCATGCTTGACGAAACCATACTTAAATCCGAACCTCTATCAGTTGCATTAGAAGAAGACATCTGAACGCCGTCTATAGTAACTTTATTAAATTTAGGAGCAAGACCGCGTATAACAACTTCGTTCCCTTCGCCGCCTGATCTAAGCACTGAAACGCCAGGCAATCTACCGACTGATTCAGCCGCATTCGCATCCGGCAGTTCCTGAATTTTTGCCGCAGAAACAACGTTGATAATCTGGTCTGAAGAGAGCTGCTGATTAATGGCCTGATTTTGACCAAGCGCTTGACCAGTAATAACAACGTCTTTACTTAAAAGACTTACTGGTTCAAGTAAAAAATCCTGCTTAATGCGGTCGGCCTTAACCGATATTCTTACTTCGTGCATTTTATATCCGACGTAAGAAGCGCGAAGGGTATAAGAACCAGAGTTAACATTCTGAATAGTATATTTACCATACATGTCGCTTGAAGAGCCCATGCTTGTGCCTACTAAAATAACATTTGCGCCCAAAAGCGGTTCGCCTGTTTTAGCGTCTTTTACATAGCCTTCTATGGTAGAACTAGCGGCGTTTGCAGCGTCTACCATAAACATAACCATCAAAACAATAATACTTGTGATAGTAATATATCTGCGCATTTTGTTTTCCTTAATTATTAGTTTTATTTCTCAATTAGTTGTTTATTTTTTCAATTCCGCAATCAATGCCGTAAAGCTTACATTTATACTGCCTGCTAAACCGGCATTGTCTGCGAATTTTTTAACTATTTATTATTGTCAATAACAACTGAAAATTCAGATCCGTTAAGATTCTTCTTAGCAAATCTTGCTTCAACTACCTGCTCTTCGCCTGGTAATAATGAAATAAAGTTATCGTCCCAAATTGTTGGAAGAACTTCTTCATTATTTACTTTTTTAATTATTGCAAGGCGGTTCATATAAGCAAGTTTTGTTGTTGGATTCTTAACAGTTACGCGAACCAAACACTGACCGTCTTTTTCTTCAGTTTTATACGAGAAATCTAATTTTACGTCTGTAATTTTTGCCAGATCGGAAAAGTCTGTTGGAGTTTTTGACGATTCCCAATAAAAATTACTTGAGAGTACTTTTCCAGATTCATCTGTTAAAACTACTTTAACAAAATAAACAGGAGTTATATCTGATAATTGAGGGACTTTGAATACTTCCTGATAGCGGTTATCGCCGATATTTATTTTTTCTTCGCGAGCCCATTTTTCTTTCATATCAAAGTCATAAACCTTTGCGCTAATCTTAAGGTTTTTAATCGCTTTAATAGTCGCGTTAACAACCGACACCTGATAATTATCAGCGTTCATCTGGATGTGTAATGGTTCGCATGCTTTCTTAGTAAAATAATAAGCCGCGTCCGGGTTCAGGAACCAATCATATATAGACCATACTACGTCAGGAGCTGCTGAATTCAACTTCCACAACATTACTCCGCTTGTGATATCCCACATTCTTGCAGTTGCCGCTTCAAACATTGCGCGGTAGCCTTCGCCGTTTATTATCTGACAAGTGCGCACATAATCTTCAATGTTTTTTGTCTTAAATCCGTATGTGCTTCTGATAGCGTCGTCATATGATTTATATGCATATCCATTAACGTCCCAGGCGCCATGCTCTGCCCAAACGCTGTCTAATGGGAATAATGGATTTTCTTTATTTGCGCCTACGTTAAAGATAAACTTTTTAAGGCTGCTTAAAGTAGGAACGGAAGGTATTCCAAGTTCGTCTCTGAACATCTGACCTTTTACTTCGTTGATTACGTCAAAGAAATAAGGAGAAGGATGCCATGAATAACCCGGTTTGCCCGAATCGGTAATGCCAAGAGGAAGATCGTCTTTTATATACTGCGTAGATTTTCTCCAATCCCACAAGACGCTTGTAGAAGCGATGAAAACTCTGGAATTATCCATTTTTTTCAAATCTTCTTTCAGCGCAAAATACAAATCAGGACCCGGAACATTTTCATTTTCTGCAATCCATGAAGTCAGGCTTGCGCTGTTTCTACAACGTAGAATAATATCGCGTTCATTCTGAATTGCCAAGAAATGGTCTAACGGAAAATATGCGCTGTTTGAGCCTGGCACTGTTGTCCAGCACTGGTAAAATATTTCCCACCACATAAGGCCGTATTTATCGCAGGCGTCCATCCAATCCTGTGGAGGAGCAGGCATATCTTCAGTGCCGACTAAGTTCATATTTGCATTAGCAAGAAGTCTCGCTTCATCATATACTCTCTGCTTATTCATATCAAGCAGCATATCCGGCTGAAGCCATCCGCCTTTGTTAAATATTTTTTTGCCATTAATTATAAATACTCTGCCAAACTCGCCGTTAATTTCTTTCATCTCGCTTGAGACTTCTCTGATACCGAACATTGTATTTTTCTTAGCGGAAACATCTCCGTCAATTACAAATTTCAATTCAAGGTTATGAAGATATTGTTCGCCATAACCGTTTGGCCACCATAAGTAAGGATTCTTAATTGATAGCTGCGCAAAATCATTATTATTTAATGTTACGCTTATAGTATCGTTTGCCGGGACTTCAACTTCTTTTTCAAAAGTAATTTCATCCATCTTCCCGGGAAGTTTTTTAACATAGTCGCACATATCAACATTGTTAAGAAGACTTATTTTCCCTTTCAGCAATCCTTTTTGCTTTTTATCGCTTGCATTAAAAAGAGTAGCGTTAACAGTTACATTAGCCTTTGTAGTATCAGGCAATAATAATTTTGTAATTATATATGGGTTAATAATATCAACTGCATCGGTAAAAGTAATATACGCATCCTGATAAATTCCCATGTTTCTATCGCGCACCGGCATAGCGCAATCCCACCCGCCGGAAATTTTAAGCGTTAAATCTTTAAATAAATCATCAGCCGGACCGCGGTTTGGACCTAACGGCTTGAACTGCGTTCCCGGTTTACCCGGATGATCGACTTGAAAGATTTTTACAGCTATATTATTTATTCCTTCGCTCTTAACAGCGTCGGTAATATTAAATTTAAAACGCTGGAACATTCCAGCCATTTCTGTCTGGTCTGCAAATTTTTTACCGTTTACCCAAACTTCGGCTCTGTAATTAATTCCGTCAAAATTTAACCAAACTTGTTTGCCTTTTAAATTTCCTGGAATTTTAAATTCTGTTTTAAACCAGTATGGATCTTTCCATGGGTTAACATGATTGGGAAGATAGCTGTATTTATTTAGGTCATGTTCTTCGTTAAATTTATCCGATATATCCGGAATCTGGTAGTTATTCATATCCAAACGCGGATCAGGATAAACGCCATCTATTACTAAAGCATTCAGTACAGTTGTAGGGACATTAGCCGAATACCATTGCTCTTTTGAGTAATTTCCTTTTGATATATCTTCGCCGGAAGTTTTTTCCAAAACCGTCGACTTAAGTTCCCACTTAGTTAAAGGAAGTCTATCATTTTTAACGTCAAAAACGTTTTGAGCGGAAAGAGAGCACGAGCCGAAAATTATAGCGACAGGAAGAAGTATTTTAGTAAATAAGTTCATCGAATTTCCTTTAATTAATTCAAAAAGTTTATTTTAATACTCACAATGCTAAAGACGCAACTCCGATTACTTCTGTATATACCGCTCCCCTACTATCAAAAACTATCTTTATTTTTCCAGAAGAAACCGAACAAATATATTTAGATATTATACTATTCTATTTCCGTAAACTGAGAAAATGAAAACATAATTAACATAAATTATATTGAGCGCTAAAGCTCATATTCTTATATAAAACCGCCATTAGAATTGGAGTATTGGCGACAAACGCTAAATGCCGGAGTAAATAACAGGCAGTAAAAATATCTTGCTTTGTTAAAAACTAACTGTAAGCTATCTTTACCGCCCAAAGTTATTTTCTCTTTATTAAAAAGAAGAACTGAATTTGAACCTTTCAGATTTGCTTCTTTTTCAAACAGAGCAGTAATTACTCCATATAAAAGAAACAAAACGAAAGTCGAAAGAGCCTCAATTTGAAACAGAACATTATTCCCCAGCCAGAACTTAGTATTAACAAACATAATTTCAGAAACGATTAAAGCGCATGAAGTATGCAGCAAAACCGCTTGAGCCAATAATATATTATGTTTATTAAATTTATTCATAATAGTTCTATTCCATTAAGGTCACTTTACCCCCGTTAATAAAATTACCCGGCTCAAGCCCTTTGGCTAAACCTAATGAATTAACCATTAGTTGAACTGGAACGATATTTTGAACTGCGAATAAAAACTCATCAGGTTGATTAATAGTAATTATTTTAGCGTTCTTATCATCTATCTGAAAAGCTTTATTAGTAATTACTAATACTTTTCCATGATATTTGACAATATCGGCTGCCATTTTAACGCTTTGATTAAAGGTCTTTCCTTCTGAAGCGAAAAGCACAGATTTGAAACCAGGTTTAACCATTTCCATTGGCCCATGACGGAATTCTCCGCCCAATGTGCCGGCAGAAGGTATTTGCGTGGCTTCCTTAAACATCAATTCGCTTTGGCGAACTGAAGCAAAAGAAGGTCCGCGGCCAATAAACTGCATAAAATCCACTTCGCCAAAAAAGTCCAATCTTTCAGAAGCCGCTTGAATACAGCTTTCAACCAGCGGACCAAAATCAGCCGCTAATTTTTGAGTTTGAGCTATTTTTTCTTTGTCCCACTTGTTGGCAATATACCAGCCAAGCACAAACATAAGCAAAGTAATTGACGTGAATGTTTTTGTAGAAGTCATGTCCTCTTTGCCCGCTCTGCTCAATAACACTTCTTTTGCTTTTTTAGCTAAAGAACTTTTTTCGTCGTTACTTACGCCAATACAAGTAATATTGGCAGGAAGCGCATCAAATATTTTTACTACTTCTATACTTTCGCCAGATTGCGAAACGCATACAAGTAAAGTGTTTTCCGTAATTAGAGATAAATTATAATAAAGAAGCTCGCTTGTGTTTACAGCAAAGGAATTAATGCCTAAGCTATTGAACAAACAAGACGCAGCGTAAGAAGAAAAATATGAGCTTCCCATTCCAGTAAAGATAATCTTCTGAAAATTTCCTTTTTGGAAAAGATCGCTGATATTTTTAAGCTTCTTTAAACCTTCATCTCCGGAATAGTATTCCAAAGTATCGTTAAGAGCTTTTGGTTGTTGTAATATTTCAGTTAAAAACTTGTTCATTTTGTAGATTTCACCATTCTTAATTCCCATTCCCATTTGTCTAAGTTTAAGCAGTGAGAATAGAAAATATATAAATCGTTATTAAATATGTGTTGGAATGCGCAAGCGTCATTATTTGATAATACAGGACTGTTGCTTACTTCTTTGTATTTTCCGTCAATTTTATCGCATTCATAACCTAAAGTAACCCATTTGTCGTCCCATTTGCCTGCAAGGCTAGCTTCAACAATTAGGTAATACTTGTTGTTGTAATAAGCAATTGAAGGAGAAGCAAGAGTATAGTCTGCGCTTAGGAGAGTTTTAGGAGCCGCTTTTTGCAGACCATTAATATTTTTGCTTTTCTTAATTGCAATTTGCCAGAATTTTTTAAGATTCTTTCCGTCTTTACCAACTATATCTCTTTCAAGACCATGGTAATATGACAAATAGAAGCATTTATCTTTTTTGTTAAAAACGATATTAGGATTTTGATTTTGTTTGCCTGTTTCTCTGGCAACTACTTCAACTTTGTCGCCAAAGTGAATTCCGTCTTTGCTGGAAACCATTACAATACGGCTATCGTTATCTGAGTTATATTCAGCATAAAACATATAAAAAGTTTTATTAGCATATACAACGCTAGGCCATCTGCAATCGCCTTTTACAATTGGGTTGCCATCATATTTTTCCCACTTTACAAGATCGTTGCTTCTTACAAGACCGGCATTACGAACGCTTGGATCGCCGCCATAATGAGATAGTCCGTAGTAGCCCCAATATTTGTAGCCGTCTTTGTTAGCTTCAACAATCGAAAAAGTATGAACCTTGCTATCGTCCCATTTCCCTTTATCCCCCTGAAGAACCATCTGACTTTCCGTCATTTTGGGATAAGTCCCTTGAGCAAACTGTGTAATGCTACATGCGAAAATTATAAACAATACCGCTATACTATTTAGGTATTTTTTCCTGTTCATTGCCTGTCCTTTTGATTTTATTTTTTTTGATTGATTAATTAAACAATTATAACTTCAACGCCTAAGTCGTCCATTTTTTTCATTTCAAGTTTGCTCATTTCTTTTGTCGTAATAATTTTGTCAATTTCTTTTATTTGACAAATTACGCCAAGACTTCTTCTGCCGAATTTGGAAGAATCGACAAGAAGAATATTTTCGCCTGCGCGCTGCATCATAACGCGGCTTGTATTGGCCTCTGTAATATTAGGAGTCGTAAGACCAATTTCGTAGTCTATTCCATCTACCCCATGGAACAATTTATCTGCCGATAATTTTCTTAAAGAATCGTCGGCAAGAGGACCAATTAACGTGGAAGAATTTTTTTGTAACGATCCTCCGGTTAAAATAACTTCAACGTCGCTGTTAATAAGTTCAAGAGCAATATTCACAGCGTCAGTTATTACCGTTATCCCTTTTAAGCTTTTCATATTTTTTGCAAGCTGCGTAGTAGTAGAACCTGAATCCAGCATAATTACGTCTCCTTCGGAAATCAGTTTCACAGCTTCGTTTGCAATGCGTTCTTTTTCGGTAGAATTTAATTTTTCTTTTTCGTTAAGCGCAAGCCCCTGAAACAACGCCTTGTTAAGTATTGCTCCGCCATGCGTCCTTTTTAGAGCCCCTTCCTCTTCTAACTGGTTTAGATCTTTTCTAATTGTTACTGCGGTCGTATTAAAAACTTTACAAAGTTCGCTTATCAAAACTCTGTTTTCTTTTTCAAGAATTTTCATTATCCCGCGCATTCTCTCTTCCTGAAAAATCTTAGTTTCTTTTTGCTTTACCATAGTTCCGACCTATTTGGTTATTCTTCGCTTTGTTGTTTTTTAATTTCTTTTTGTTGTCTTTACTATTTTTATTGTTTTCTTTTACTTTGTTTTTCTTTGTTTCAATAATAATTGTTTGCTTTTTAAAAAGCAAGAGTCTTGTATATTATTTTTTTTAATTTTGTTTTTTACTGCGTTTTCAGCCTCAAAATGCAATAATACAGATTAAAATAATTTCGTCTTATTCTTATTTTTTTGTTTCGTTTTTTAGTTTCGTTTTGGCTTATTTCAATTTGATTCATTAATGATTTACAAATGGATAATAAAAATACTCACAGCTGTCCAAAATAAAACAGATGAAGAAGAAAAGATTCAGAATAGCTTCATATTGGACAGATTTTAAGATAAGGCAGAATCGAACCCTAATGAATCAAAAA
>WSSedL1CaDRAFT_10001319_pt1 | contig 14758 bp, 13 predicted proteins | sample WetSurSL1Cattail_FD_9464 | JGI IMG/M metagenome (IMG submission 9464)
CTTTGCGGCAGCGAAGGAATGGCGGGTGCGGCAATCATGAGCGCCAAGGCGGCAATTCGCTGCGGTGCAGGAATTGTTCAAGTTGCTCTGCCAAGATCAATTTATCCGATTGTCGCCTCTCAGGTTGTTGAACCTATTTTTACGCTTCTTGATGATTATCAGAGTAGCAGTTACATGGTCGAAAATCAATCGGCTTTGAGTGCGGCTCTTTCCAGCGCCAGCGCATGTCTGATCGGCTGTGGTCTGGGCAAAAATCAAATCACTTCATCATTGGTTTTTTATATGATATCTCATTCAAAAGTCCCACTCATAATCGACGCAGATGGCATAAACATGATTGCGGAGAATATAAATATATTGGAAGCAGTTGAGGTCCCCATCGTTCTAACCCCGCATCCGGGAGAAATGGCGCGTCTGTGCAATACTACGGTTCAGGATATTCAGGCACACAGGCTCGAATATGCCAGAAGCTTTGCAAAAAAGCATCACGTTATTCTGGTGTTAAAGGGATCGGGAACCATTATCGCTGAACCAAATGGCATGACACACCTTAACTTAACAGGCAACGCAGGAATGGCAAAGGGCGGGAGCGGCGATGTTTTGGCCGGTATGATCGCCTCTTTTATCGCACAGAAAGTTGAACCGACAAAAGCAGCGGCCGGTGCGGTTTATCTGCATGGTGCCGCAGGCGACCGATGCGCAAAAGTATTTTCCAAGTGCGCCATGCTGCCTACTGACATGGTCGATATGCTTCCAAAACTATTTTTAGAAATCGAGCAATCATATAAAGCCGGATAGACCCGCGTAATATCGCGGCGCTCGGAATCTTTCACGCGGAGAATGGGCAGCGTATGCGACGAACGGTTGTTGCATTTTTGTCAATTTTATTCCTGTTTATGTTTGTTGGCTGTTCTAAGAAAGAAATCAAAGCGGAAGAAATCAACTTTAACTTTCAGTGCAAAGCAGATGTGGCATGTGGGGAACAAAAGATAACCTGTGAATTGAACCGCTCCGCGCCCGGAATTGTTAGTATTCAGATTTTATCGGGTGATTTAAAGGGTTTGGTCTATAATTGGAGTGGCGAGGATTTTTCTGTTTCCTATAGCGGGCTGGCAGCCAAAAGTGAGGATTGTGTTTTACCGAAAGCTTCATTTGCTGTCATTTTAAAGCAAATGTTTGATCAAGCTGCAACAAGCGGAGCACTTACCAAAACTCATGGAAATGAATTTTCGGGGAATTTCAATGACTGTGATTTTACTCTTGTCACAAACGGTATTGGTCAGATACAAAAAATTTCAATTCCCCATCGTGGCATCAGCGCTGAACTTTATGACTATAATAAAGAAGCCGCTGGGTAAATCGCGATACCTATTTCCCGTATAATCGGTGTATCTTTTTACAATATTTGATTCATAACAAGGGCTGTAACAAATGTTACGGCCTTTTTTAGATTTAAATTTATGTCAACTGCCGCCTACAAATAATATTATGTGTTAGGGACTGCATGCGAATAAACCCCTGAAAGAATGTCAACAATATTTGCAGACCCAATATCTGAAATAAGGCGGAGCGTGAAAATTGTGAACATTAGAAGAGGCGATATTTATTATGCCGACCTAAGTCCGGTCATCGGTTCCGAGCAGGGCGGAGTGCGACCGGTATTAATTGTTCAAAATAACGTTGGCAACCGATTCAGTCCTACTGTGATCGCGGCGGCAATTACAAGCCAACGGGCAAAAGCAAATTTACCAACTCATATTATGTTAAACGCACAAACCACAGGCCTTGCAAAAGATTCTGTTGTTTTGCTTGAACAAGTTCGTACTATCGATAAACACAGATTAAAAGAGCGCATGGGGCGCCTTGATAATACGTCAATGCTGCAGGTTGATCAGGCTTTGTCTATCAGCTTTGGTCTCGACCTAGAGGAAGATGAGCGCGAGGCTACATAGAGTTGCCTGAAATTAATATGATAAACGTATATTATCTGCATTATGTAAAATAATAAAATTATGAAAGTCAACTACGATCGGATATGGCTAGTTCTATTCTCATTTTCAAAGTGGAATTAGTGTTTAATCGCAAGTAAGGCGTAATTGACTATAATAAAAAGGAGTGAATAAATTGGCATTAACTGAAAAAGAACTAACAGCAATTGAAGATGAACTCGGCACCGAAAAGCTTCTCGTTACGAAAATCAAGGCATACTCGCAAATGTGTACTGACCCTGAATTGAAACAGAAATGTGATTCTATCGCGAGTAAACACCAAACTCATTACGATAAACTTTTAAGTTTTTTAAACTAAGGAGAAACGAAAATGACGACTGGACAGATGCAAATGGAGGAAAGAGAAGTTTTCAACGATATTCTTTCTTCGCAGAAATTTACTACCGAAACTTACAACACATTCGCAAATGAATGTGTAACCCCAAACATTAGAAGTGAATTCATGAGAATTCTCACTGAGGAACATGAAATTCAGGCCGACGTGTTCGATGAAATGAAAAAACGCGGATGGTATCAAACTCCTGCTGCAGAGCAGCAAAAGATTCAACAGGCAAAACAAAAATTTCAAAATCAGCAACCATAATAAATGTGCGGCGCCGGTTCATAACGAACCGACGCCTTATTTTATCAACAGAACCATAGGTTTAAATCTATCAGCGAAGCTTTATACGTTCGGCCTCTTCGCACTTTTGGTCTGCCCGAGGCATTTTTAACCAAAAGACGAATCTGCGGTATCCACTGGTTTTTGTCCTCAGATACAATTTATGACACAATGTTTAAACCCCTGTGGATATAATTAATATTAAAGCCGCAGGGAGGGATGCCTTTGAAACAAACTATTTATGTCGATGTTTTAGTGGGTATAAATCTCTTTATTAATTATTTTCTACTGTTGGCTGTATCAAAATTATTGTCGCTGTCGGTGAAAAGGATAAGATTGCTTGCGGCTGCCATGCTTGGCGCAGTTTACTCTCTTACAATTCTCCTGCCGGAAGTCAATCTGTTACTTTCTTTTTTAATCAAATTAGTGATGGCTGCCACAATTGTACTTGCAGCTTATCCATATTGCGGGGTAAAACAGCTTTTAAGGCAGCTTGCAGCATTTTATATTATCAATTTTGCATTTGCCGGATTTATGATTGCTTTATGGTTTTTTATCACGCCGCAGGGAATGGTTATTAAAAATTCGGTTGTTTATTTCAATATTTCACCGCTGTTGCTGATTATTCTAACCGTGATTTGCTATCTGCTCATCAGAATAATCAACCGTCTGACCGGACGTCAGGCACCGGACACCCTCTTTTGTAGAATCAAAATTGATTATGACGGTAAGTCAGCCTCTTGCATAGCAAAAGTTGATACCGGAAATTCCCTTACCGAGCCTTTTTCAAATTATCCGGTGGCAGTGGTCTGTGAGCAATGTGTTGCCGCAATGGTTCCCGGAGAAGACAGCGGTAAGATTCGCCTTGTGCCATTTCAAGCGGTTTCAGGCGGTGGATTGTTGCCGGCGTTTAAGCCGAGTCGATTAACTGTTATTTGTGGAAAAAAACAAATTGAAATACATAATGTTTATATCGCGGTAACCAAATCAAAATTTGGAGAGTTCAACGCACTTCTGAATCCGGATCTATTGCAAAAAACGTCTGCTTAAATTTGGCCGTAGGTAGGCGCGTTTTTAAAGTCGCGGCGGCAGCGGCAAAAGGGAAAGAGTGAAAATGGGAATGAGTAAATTAATGCGGGAACTAAGAAAAAAGCTGTCATTTATATGGCTGAGGCTGGGCTTTAGCGAGCAAATACACTACATAAACGGGCCGGAAACCCTTCCCCCGCCGCTGTCAAAGGTGGAGGAAGCGAAGGTGATGCAAAACATTATGGATGATGTTCCAAATGCGCGGGAACCGCTCATTACCCACAACCTTCGTCTTGTAGTTTATATTGCGAAAAAGTTTGAGTCGAGCAGCGCCGGAGTGGAGGATTTAATTTCAATTGGCACGATCGGGTTGATTAAAGCAGTTAATACGTTCTGTCCGGAACGCAATATTAAGTTGGCAACCTACGCTTCTCGCTGTATTGAAAATGAAATCCTCATGTATCTGCGAAAAAGTTCACAGCTCAAAAACGAAATTTCGATTGACGACCCGCTTAATGTTGACTGGGATGGAAATGAACTTTTGCTATCGGATATTTTGGGCAGTGAACCGGACACAGTGAACCGAGATATTGAGCAGGAGGTCGAGCGCAACCTTTTGTTGACCTCAGTGTCTCATCTTGCACCGCGTGAGCGAGAAATCATGCAGTTGCGTTTCGGCCTCAATAATACAAAGGAACATACGCAAAAAGAAGTTGCCGATACGCTGGGAATTTCCCAATCCTACATATCCCGCCTGGAAAAACGCATTATTGAGCGATTAAAAAAAGATTTAGAGCGCGTAAGCTAAACAGGAGGTTACTGCATAAATCACCAGAAATTTAAAAAATCCGGTCTGGATGAACGCTTTACAACGTTTATTCAGGCCGGTTTTTTATCCATTCATTCGTGTGAATCATTGAAGTTCTATTTGACAACGGTTCTTTAAAATATTTCCCAGTAATATGCGCTGTAAGGGGCTAGTTCGCTGCCTCCGCCAAAGTCGTGAATTTGCCCGCTGATTAAGTCGCGCGCACGTCCTGCGTTCGCGTTAAAATGTGCGGTAAATGGGGTGCTGTCGGCATTGATCGCAACAATGACACGATTTCCTTCGAAAGAGCGCTCAAATAAAAATTGTTTATTGGTGATAAGCAGAGACTTGTAATCACCGTAACAGAGAGCTTTGCTGTATACATGTGCTTTGGCACAGGAGGCGATGAATTGTGTCAGCTCAGTTACCCTTGGCTGTTCAAAGCAAGGGCGAAGCGAAGCATCGCTGCCCGCTTCTTTTGCGCCCTCGGCTCCCCATTCACTGCCGTAATAAACACAGGGAATGCCCGGCATACCGAACAGAATCGCGTAGATGAGGGGAAGATGATTTTCATTGGAAAGTAAGGTTGCAATGCGTGCAACATCATGGTTGTCCACAAAGTTAAAAAGATGTTTTCCTTTGTATAAAGTCCAGTCTTCCGGTCCGAACTGACGATTAAGCGAGTGTGCGATCTCAAACAGATTCATTGAATTAAAGCTGGAATACAGCCCTTTATAGCATTCATAATTTGTAACGCTGTGCAGCATGCTGTCATTCATAATCTGGTTGTAGTCCCCGCCCAGAATTTCTCCTACGAGGAAAAAGTCTGATTTTAGTCCGTCGCAGTAAGTGTGAAGTTTCTGTAAAAAGTCCCGGTCAAGGCAATAGGCTACGTCAAGGCGCAGTCCATCAATATGAAACTCGTCCACCCACTTTTTAATGCAACTGAAAATGTGGTTAATCACCTCTTCATTATGCAAATTGAGTTTGACGAGTTCATAATGGCCTTCCCAACCCTCGTACCAAAGGCCATCGTTATAGTTGCTGTTGCCGTCAAAATGAATGTAAAACCAGTCTTTGTAAGGGGAACTTTCCCGGTTTCTCAGTACATCCTGAAACGCCCAAAAGCCACGGCCTACATGGTTAAAAACACCATCGAGCACAATGTTGATTTTATTCTCGTGCAGATTTTTGCAAACCTCTGCAAAATCAGTATTTGTGCCCAATCTGCAATCCAGTTTGGAATAATCACGGGTATCATAGCCGTGAGAATCGGACTCAAACAGCGGTGAAAAATAAATCGCGTTGCAGCCGCAGGCCTTGATATGTTCCACCCAGCCTTCGATTTTTTTGATTCTCGACACACAGATCCCGTCATTATTTTGCGGCGCAACGCAAAAACCAAGCGGATAAATCTGATAAAAAACGCTTTGATCAGCCCACATATGTTTTCACTCCTAAAATATCATCATAATCCGGTATATTTCAATATTACGGCGTAAGCAGCTTTTAAACGCTCATAGTCATAATGCCGGCAGTTTGCGGGGCTTGTGGAAGGCAGTGCAATTGCTTGCACTTGAGTACTTTCAAGGCAAAAACGTTTGTAAAGAGACGCCGCTTTTGTCCCGGTAGTAAATACAGCGCAGATTTTTGTCTGAGCCAGTAGTCTCGCAATGTCGTTTGACACGGGATTTCGGATACTGCTGTCATCAGCGCCTTCAATCTCGCAGCTTTTCAATACATCCCAAAGTGCAATTTTATTGCTCAGTAAAAAAGCTGTTTTTTCTTCGTTTGTTACCGGAAGCGGCTGACCGTAAAGATCGGAAATAACGCGCCAAAAACGGTTCTGTGGGTGAGAATAGTAAAAACCGTATTCGCGTGATTTTGGTGACGGCATCGTGCCCAAAACCAGTATTTGAGAATTCTCGTTATAAATTGGCTCCAGTGTATGTTCCACATATTCTGCCATACTTTTATCCCTCTGTGCCGCGCATATAAGCCGCATACAAGAGCCGAGCACGATTCATCAGTGCCCAATGCTTATTCGGACACTGATTATCAATGACTTCGTCTAAGAGTTTCGAAAGTATTTTACCGACTTCGGCGCCCTTGGGAATTCCAAGAGAAAGCAGATTATCCCCATTGATTTCCATGCCTTTGAGTGAAAAGCAAAGATTGCGTACAATAATCGAATTAAGAACCGCTTCGATTTCTTTCAAGTCATTCAGTCTGTTTCGATACTCTGGATTTTGAGCCATCACATCGGCCGCCTTAACTTTAAGCAGAAGCCGTAGATTTTCTTCCCCTAAGCTGCTTAATTGCCGCCTGATCACTTTTTCATCCGCTGAAATAGTCATGTCGTGATGTTTTACGAGCGTTACTATTGCATTTGCGGTTTCACTGTTATATTTAAGCCGCTGTAAAATGGTTTCGGTTATTTCTGTGCTTTTTTCATCGTGACCGTAAAAATGACCTATGCCTTTCTCATCCTGTGTGTAGCAAAGCGGTTTACCGATATCATGCAATAACATAGTCATTCGAAGCACCGGAGTTGCTTCCACGGATGCAATACTTTTTAATGTATGTTCCCAAATATCATAAATATGATAATGATTATGCTGCTGAAAATCAACCATGGCGCTCACTTCCGGCAGAAACTGCTCAATAGCCGAACGATAATCCTTTAAAACTGTTTCTGCATTCTTCCCGCAAAGCAGTTTTGTGAATTCTGTATTAATTCGTTCACAAGCGATATTTTGAAGCAATCCACAGTTTTTTACTATGCTTTCAGCGGTTGCTGCTTCTATAGCAAAACCAAGCATGGAAGCAAAACGCAAGGCGCGCAAAATTCGCAGTCCGTCTTCCTGAAACCGCACATCAGGTTTCCCTACACAACGAATTTTCTTATTTTGCAAATCCTCCACGCCGCCAAAACAGTCTATGATTCCCTTATTGTGATGGTAGGCGAGGGCGTTTATTGTAAAATCTCTTCGTGCCAAATCCTCTTTCAAACAGCGTGTGAACTTTACACTGTCCGGGTGACGATTGTCAGAATACTCGCCGTCTACGCGAAAGGTGGTTATTTCAATTGGGACTTTTTCGACCACTGCGGTAATCGTGCCGTGTTTTATGCCCGTTTCAACCAATTTGCAGTCGCTTAAACAAAGTTTGATTTCGTCGGGTAACGCAGAGGTGGCAATATCCCAGTCATGCGGTTCTACGCCAAGAATCCAGTCACGCACGCATCCGCCTACTACGTATGCTTCATGTCCGCAGACATTCAATTTACTTATGACAGCTTCAACCTGTGAAGGTATATTTATTTTCATTTTTCCTCCAAGCAGTACAGAGAGTTGTGAAGTCGCTTTCAGTTTGAACTGATCCAAACATTCATCTGCCTGCTGCAAAGTTTGTATTATTATATTATATACTAAATTACAGACGAAAAGCAATCTCGATCCGCGTTAATATTTATCAATGGCTCTGCATGATATCCCTTATTGATGGCAATAATGAAATTGTATTACCGATTTAGGGGGAATGTGAAATGCAGTTCAACAAGGTTGAAATTTGCGGGGTGAACACGTCTAAACTAAAGGTACTTACTGAGAAGGAAAAAATGGCATTGCTGCGCCGTGTAAAGGAAGGAGATCAAAAAGCCCGTGATGAGCTCATCAGCGGGAATCTGCGCCTTGTTCTGAGTGTAATTCAACGATTTACCAACCGGGGAGAAAATTTAGATGATCTGTTTCAGGTAGGATGCATTGGTCTGATCAAAGCAATTGATCATTTTGATATCAGTCAGGGGGTTCGGTTTTCAACTTATGGTGTCCCAATGATTATCGGAGAAATACGGCGATATCTGCGTGACAATAATTCTATCCGTGTCAGTCGTTCGTTACGGGACACGGCTTATAAGGCGATGCAGGCCAAAGAACGAATGACAGCGCAGAATAACAAGGAGCCAACCATTGATGAAATTTCAAAAGAATTGGATTTGCCGCGTGAGGATGTGGTTCTCGCACTGGAATCTATAGTGGAGCCGGTTTCACTTTATGAACCTGTTTTTTCCGACGGCGGCGACACAATTTATGTTATGGATCAGGTGGGAGATAATAACGATGATTCGAACTGGCTTGATGAAATTGCGCTTAAAGAAGCAATTAAGGACCTGAACAACCGTGAAAAGAGAATTCTTTCTATGCGGTTTTTCCAGGGGAAAACCCAGATGGAAGTCGCTTCTGAAATTGGAATCAGTCAGGCTCAGGTTTCCCGGCTTGAAAAAGCCGCGCTTGATAAAATTAAAAAAGATATTTAGGTGCTCCTGTACGAAGTACTCGTATGCTGCTTCTTGATTTTCAGTGATGGATTCATCTGCTTTTATTCCACTATTACAAATAAGTCCTTAACGGTGTTTTCAAAACCATCATGAATTCATCACAATGATAAATTATAATAAGCACTAATACATTTACGAAGGAGTGCTTATATGCAGCAGCGTATGGAAAAACTAAAGAGCAACTATCTTGATAGAAACTATCATATTATCGCATTAGCCTTAATAGCTACACTATCGTTTTTCCTGAACTTTTATGCAATTTCAAATAATGGGACGGGAAATGAGTATTATGCGGCATGCGTCAAGAGCATGACGCAGAGCTTTCACAATTTCTTTTTTGTATCTTTTGACCCGTCCGGAATGGTTTCGGTTGACAAACCTCCGCTCGGGTTATGGACACAGGCGATCTCAGTACTTATATTTGGGTATCATGGCTGGGCAATGCTGCTCCCGCAGGCTCTTGCGGGCACCGCTTCCTGCCTTATGATTTACATTCTTACTGCGAAATATTTTGGTCGGACAGCTGGTCTCCTTTCCTCTCTGATCTTTGCTTTGACGCCGGTAATTGTGGTAGTGTCTCGGAACAATACCATGGATATGCAGCTCGTTTTCGTGTTGCTCGTTGCCGCGTGGCTCCTATTTCGTTCAATCAGCAGTGGAAAATGGCGTTATTTATTTCTTACTGCTGTGTTTGTCGGGCTTGGATTCAATATCAAAATGCTACAGGCATATATGATTCTTCCGGCGGTCGTTATTACTTATCTTTTTTTTGCCAAAGAAAAATTGAGCAGGCGCTTTCTGGCAGGAGTAATCAGCGTAATTATTATGCTGGCGGTATCTTTTGCATGGGTACTTACCGTTGAACTGGTTCCTTCCAGCAGTCGCCCGTATGTTGACAGCACAAGCAATAACTCTATGCTGGAGCTGATTACCGGTCACAATGGAACAGAGCGCTTGTTTGGCAGTGGTTCGGGCGGCGGTATGGGCGGCGGCTTTGGCGGCACCGCTCAGGCAGACGGAAAAAAAGATGGGGGCGGTACGCCTCCATCTGGAAAAACTGATACAGAAAAAGCCATGCTGCAAGGGAACGGTGATCAGAATGAAACATCTCCGCAAATGCACGGCGGCGAAGACTCCGGGCAAACAAAGCAGGATGGACGCGATGACGGTCGGGATGGACGACGCGATTTCGACGGTCAGACTGGCCAGAGTGGGTTTGGTGGTCAAGGCGGATTTGGCCAGGGTGGAGGCGAAATCGGGAGCGCATCCGCAATTAGGCTTTGGACTTCTAACCTGTATGGGCAGAGTTCCTGGCTGCTGCTGTTTGCGGTTTGCAGTATTTTTGGATGCCTTAAAATAAAATTACTAAAGAAAAAAGATATAGGGCAGGCTTCTATTGTCTTTTGGTCGCTGTGGTTAATCACGATGGTCATATTCTTTAGCTTTGCCGGATTTTATCACCGCTATTATCTGTGCATGATGGCTCCTGCAATTGCAGTACTCAGCGGTGTAGGTATTGTGACAATGTATCGCAGTTTTAAGGCCAAACAGGAGAGCCGTAAGGAATATATCCGTCCTGCATTTTTGCTTATTGCTTTTCTTGCCAACATTGCGCTGGAAGTGAAGTGCGTTTTAAGCTATTCAGCGCTAAAAACATGGCTTTTGCCGGTAATCCTCGCGGCGGCAGCGGCGGGAATTCTATTGCTGCTTTTCTATATAATTAAGAAAAAGCGTATCGCTTTGGTTCTTTCGACCGTGGCACTTCTGATCTCCGCTTTGGCCGCTCCTTTTTACTGGGCGCTTACACCGGTTCTATATGTTTCAAACACAACCATGCCATACGCCGGGCCGGAACTTGCGGGGACAAGCGGCGGTCAATCCCAAAATTTCGCGGGAAACGACGGCGGAAATGCTCAATCTTCCGGACTTGAACAATATCTTGTTAAAAATTATAAGGAGGGCAGTTTTCTGGTGGTTTCACAGCGTTCGAACGATGTCGCACAGTATATTATTGATACCGGCCTTCCCTGTTACGCTTATGGCGGATTTTTGGGTTCCGACAACTCACTTACGCTTGACGGGCTTAAAAAGCTTGTAACCGAAGGAAAAATCACTTATTTTCTTGTTTCTTCCCAGAATGGCGGTGGAGGAAGTAATTCTGAACTGATCTCATATGTGAAATCAAATGCAAAGCTAATTGATTCCAGTGAATACAGCTCCGGTGACTCTACCGGTAGAAATCAGGGCGGGTCGCTCTATCTCTTTAAATGAGTCCAAACTGTTGGGAGCTGAATGTTTGATTTCCTCATTGTTAAAGCTTCACTCAATGTGACGAACCTCATGGTTGATCTTGAAAAGCAAAGCCGCTGCGAAGTTTTCGCAGCGGCTTTTGCATTTGTAGCTTGAGCGCAAACAGCGACCAGTTATGAGATGCAAATATCATTATATTTTTCCGAAGTACAGACAGCAAGAGATAAATGCTAAAACAAGAGTGATACAAGGGGCAGATATTATGAAACTTTGCGAGCAACGATTGAGAATACGCATTCAAATTCAGAATTTTTCAGCAGAGACATGAAATTTTGCACTCATAAGCATAAAAGGTACAAGATTGGAATAACAATTAGGTAGAAACAGGAAAAGGAGAGAGCCTTTATGGATTATATGCTTAACCGTGAGGCATTGGCTGCCAGCGAAATTATTTATGATGGCTGCCAGGAGCAGCCTGTTGACCTTGACATCAGTCTGCCTGATTATTGTCCCGATATACAGCGCATTTTAAAATGTCAGGTTTACCCGTGTATTTCTTCAAGAGGAATTACCGGAGACAGATTGGAACTGGAGGGCAACTATACCGTTAAAGTTTTTTATCTTGACCCCGGAGGTTCATGCGTTCGGTGCTACGAAAACAGCAACTCATTTTCTGCGGTAATTACACTAAAGCAGAGTGCCGACAATGCGCAGATTTTTGCATTTACACGCGTGGAATATATCAATTGCCGTGCAACCAGTCCACGGCGTCTTGATATTCACGGTGCTTTTTCGGCATGTGCCAGAGTAACCAGTCAGGGTGAAACCGAAGTTGTCTCCAATATTGAAGGCGATGGAGTAGAACAGAGAAAAAATACACTGCCGATAAATAAAGTCGTGGGATTTAGTCAGCAGCAATTTAGTGTTGATGAAGTTTTAGAGCTGGGGCAAGGCAAGCCGGCAGCAGACAGACTTGTCCGCACGGACGCATATGCTTCTCTTCAGGATTTTAAAATGATTGTTAATAAATTAATGGTTACAGGAGAGGTCTGCATCAAATTCCTGTACTCCACAAGCGATGATGAATCTGCTTTAGAGGTGATGGAATATGCTGTTCCGTTCAGTCAAATGCTGGACTGTGACGGGGTGACCGAAGACTGCATGTGTGACGTTAAGCTGAGCATAGCCGGAATCGATGTTCAGATTAAAAATGATTATTCCGGCGATAAAATCTTCTTTGATGTTCAGGTAAAAATATATGCAAGTATTGCCGCTTACCGTGGCTCAGAAGTAACAATGGTGACTGATGCGTATTCTAAGATGTATGAATTGGATATCAGTTACAAACAGAAAAACATAGATAATTTAGTGCACCTTGCGCATGATACATATATTTTAAAAAACACGCTTACGGTGGATGATACCACAGTTTCCAAGGTAATAGATATTTGGAACGAAATGAGTACGGTTACCGCCGTTTGTGACAGCGGCCAGATTGTTTATAAAGGAAAAATCAATCTGTGTGTTCTTGCGCTGAATGCAGAGAAAAATCCGTTCTATTTTGAGCGAATGGTGGATTTTGATTACGCTCATCCCTATTCCGGAATTCCAGAAAATGCGAAATGCAGCGCATCCATTTTGGTTGCAGGAATCAATTACCGTATTACGGGCAGTGGTATTGATATTAAAGCGGAATTAAAGCTGAGTGCAAACATTTACAGCCAGACAAACTTGAAAGTGATCACAGATGTGGCCGCAGATGAAACCAAACCAAGGGCGCAGGATAAATCAGCAGCTCTGAGCATTTATTATGCTGATGCAGGCGAGACTCTCTGGGAAATTGCCAGAACGTACTGTACCTCGGTTGATGCGATTAAGCTGGAAAACGACCTTACCGGCGAATTCGTTGAGAACAGGGGGATGCTGTTGATTCCAATGTAGCGATTAATGCGCTTTTACGATAGTACCTATCCTATTTTGAAAACGCGAAGTTCATGCAAACAAAATAATATTTCTCTGCCTGAGGGGGAGGGTAAAATGGAAGAACGCAATATTTACAGAGATATTTCACTGCGCACCAACGGGGACATCTATATAGGAGTTGTCGGGCCGGTCAGAACGGGAAAGTCGACCTTTATTAAAAAATTCATGGATCTGATTGTTGTTCCGAACATGGATTCAAATTACCGTAAGGATCGTGCGATTGACGAAATGCCACAATCGGCTGCCGGGCGCACGATCATGACCACCGAGCCAAAGTTTGTCCCGGAGCAGGCTGTAACCATACATGTCGACGCCAATGCAACTTTTTCGGTGCGTATGATCGACTGTGTCGGTTATATCGTTCCAAGCGCGCTGGGATACATTGAAAACGACACGCCGCGGATGGTGATGACTCCATGGTATGACGAACCGATTCCATTTAATATGGCGGCGGAAATCGGAACCAAGAAAGTGATCACAGAGCACTCCACGATCGGATTGGTCGTTACGACTGACGGCAGTATCAGTGACATTCCACGCGGAGAGTACGAAGAAGCGGAAGAGCGGGTAATAAACGAATTAAAAGAAATCAATAAGCCGTTTATCGTTCTTCTTAACTGTGTTAGTCCGAATTCCGAAGCTGCAGTTTCTATGGCTGCCGGACTTCAGAAAAGATACGGAGTGCCGGTTCTTCCGGTCAACTGCCTTGAACTGGAAGAAAATGAGATCAAAGATATTCTTTCAAAGGTGCTGTTTGAGTTCCCTGTTAAAGAAATTAAGGTTGACATGCCGCGCTGGCTGTCCGGCCTTGAAAAGGGGCACTGGCTGCGTTCCGCCGTCTATTCCTCAATTCAGCAGTCCGCGGCTAAGATATCGAGAATACGCGAAGTTGGGACCATTATTGACGAGGTTCAGAAGTGTGAATATGTCAGTGGCGCTAACACGGTATCCGTAGATCTCGGAACAGGCCATACGCGCATTTCCGTCAGTCTTGGGCGCAATCTGTTCTATAAAGTTCTCGGGGAGAAAACAGGAATTGAAATTGAAGATGAGGGCAGTTTGTTGGACTGCATCCTCAGCCTTGCTGAAGTTCAGAAAAAATACAATAAAATTAAAGATGCTTATCAGGATGTTCAAGAAACGGGCTATGGCATTGTAATGCCGGATCTTGATGAGTTAACGCTCGAAGAGCCCGAAATTATTAAACAGGGCGGAAAGTACGGAATCAGACTCAAAGCCGCCGCCCCGTCAATTCATATGATGAAGACTCGGATTACCACGGAACTCACACCGATTGTCGGTTCAGAGCAACAGTCGCAGGAGCTAGTTACGTATTTGCTAAAGGGATTTGAAGAAGATCCGGCGAAAATTTGGGAGTCCAATTACTTCGGCAAAAATCTGCACGAACTTGTTAACGAAGGGTTGCATAACAAACTTTACCGTATGCCCAATGATGCCAGAGGCAAAGTACGTGAAACAATTGAGCGCATCATAAATGATGGCTGCAACGGACTTATTTGTATTATTCTGTAAACATAATTAAAAAAGATGATTCAGCTTACAAAAAAGGCTGAATCATCTTTTTTAGGTTGATAAAAATTTAATTATCATTTATAATAAGAGAGTATTGTAATCTAATTTGCATAATAAAGCCTGCAAATAAAAAGTCAATAGCAGAGGCAGAAAAAAAGGTAAAGGAAAAATAAGTAACACAAAAAGGCCACCGCCGAAGCGCCAGC
>WSSedL1CaDRAFT_10001320_pt1 | contig 14755 bp, 14 predicted proteins | sample WetSurSL1Cattail_FD_9464 | JGI IMG/M metagenome (IMG submission 9464)
GTATATTCTGATTTTTTCAGCATTGATAAATAGTTTTCAAAATTGAGAGACTTTCAGTCTCTCGTCAAACAAACCTCTGCACTTTCAGTGCAGAGTGGTTTAGTTGAGAAACAATTTAATCCTTGCTTGAAAGTTTAGAAAGCAATCTCAGGAATTCGATGTACAACCAAACTAAGGTAATCATCAATCCCATGGCTCCAAACCATTCCATGTATTTTGGCATTCTTTGTTGTACACCTTGTTCGATACTATCAAAATCCAAGAATAAGTTTAATGCTGCAATTACAATTACAAAGACACTAATACCAATGCTCCACATTGAATTTCCATAATGCACCGGCTGATAGCCTGAAAACATGGAGAATAACCAAGAGATTAAGTAATAAGTAGCAATGGCTAATGTTGCAGCGACTACTACCGATTTGAATTGCTCGGTTACTTTTACAATTTGGAACTTATATAGTCCTAAACAAACGGCAAAGGTTACAAAGGTAGCTCCAACCGCCTGAATAACAATTCCGGGATATTGCGCTTCAAAAATTGCTGAAATCCCCCCTATGAATAATCCTTCAAACAATGCATAACCAGGAGCTAAATAGCCTGAATATTGCGGTTTGAAAGCTGAAATTACCACTAAAATTAATCCTATAACTGCACCACCAATAGCAGGTACAATTGGATTCATTCCGTTAAAAGTTAACCACCAAATCACCATTGCTGATGCCGTAAGCATTAAGAAAAGTAAAAGGGTTTTGTTGATAGTTCCCGAAAGCGTCATTTGTTGATCGTAACCAATAACGGTTGCTTCGTGTACTTGTTCTGCTCTTGATGTAGCCGAGAAGCTCTTATTGTTTAAAAACGGGTTTTTTGATTTAAAATTCATATTAAATACATTTTATAATTGCCAAATATAATTGATATTTTTCAAGATTGCTGTTTAATTATTCTTAATTTTTTATAGTTGGTTGGTCTATTAAACAAAAAATCCGTCTTGTAATCAAGCAAGACGGATTTTTATATTTTGATAAAAAGCGTTTAGCTAATTTCAGAAACTCTCATAGTGTTTACCATTCCTTTTTCTGTAATAGGCATAGATGCTAAATTGATGATATAATCACCTATTTCAACATGTCCTTTTTCTTTTGCAATTCTGTTGATGTCAGTCACGGTAGTATCTGTGCTTTCTTCTTTATCGTAGAAATAAGTTCTAACTCCCCATAACAAACTTAATTGTGTAAGGATTCTTTTGTTAGAAGTAAAAACTAAAATTTCAGCTGTGTTAGGTCTCCAAGCAGATAATTGGAAAGCCGTATAACCACTATTTGTCATAGTAGAAATAGCTTTTGCTTCAATAGAGTTAGCCATAACCGCAGCATGACGACAAATTGTTTTAGTAATAAAACGGTTTGTTTTAATTTGTGGCGTGTTTTGTGGTACTTGAATTAGTGGAGAATTCTCTACTGCTTCAAGAATTTGAGTCATTTTTTGGATAACTTGAACAGGATAGTTTCCTGCGGCAGTTTCTCCAGAAAGCATCACAGCATCAGCGCCATCCATTACTGAGTTTGCTACGTCATTAACTTCAGCACGCGTTGGTGTTAAGCTAGTGATCATCGTTTCCATCATTTGCGTAGCAACGATAACTGGAATTCGAGCTATTTTAGCTCTGCGAATTAAGTCTTTTTGTACCAATGGTACTTCGTGAGCAGGAAGTTCAACTCCTAAATCTCCACGAGCAACCATTAATGCGTCACAATAAGCCACAATCTTATCCATGTTCTCTAATGCTTCTGGCATTTCGATTTTAGCGATAATTGGAATTTTGTTTTCAGCGTGCTCAGCAATTAAGTCTTGTAAGTCTTTTAAATCTTGAGGTGTTTTTACAAAAGAAAGAGCAATCCAGTCTACTTTTTGTCCAATAGCAAAAATAGCATCAGCAATATCTTTTTCAGTCAAAGCTGGAAGAGAAATTTTAGTATTTGGAAGATTAACTCCTTTTTTAGATTTTAATTCACCACCTTGAATTACTTTAGCAACAACTTCTGTTTTCTTATCTGTTGAAACGATTTCGAAAATTAATTTTCCATCATCTAATAAGATTCTTTCTCCTGGATTTACATCGTTAGGAAAGTTTTTGTATTTCATGAAAACTCTTTCGGCAGTCCCTAAAATATCTTCGGCTGTAGTAAAAGTGATAATGTCGCCATCATTAACAACAACACCGTCGTTCATTATTCCAACACGAAGTTTAGGTCCTTGTAAGTCTGCAAGTATCGCTGTAGTGTATCCGAATTCTTCATTAAGTTCTCTGATGATTTTGATTCTGTTTTCTACATCAGCATAATCAGCATGAGAAAAATTGATTCTGAATACATTTACACCTGCTTCAACCATATCCTTTATGATTTCTCTTGTGCTGCAAGCAGGCCCAAGGGTAGCCACAATTTTAGTTTTCTTGTTTGTTGTAATCATTTGCATTAAAAAATTAGATTGTTTTTAGATTTTATTTGTTTTGTTTCAACAGTATAAACTGTTGTTATGTTGTCTATAGTATTTAATATCGTTTTTATTTTAGTGACATCTATACTGTCATCTGTATTGTCTATTTTTAAAAAATAATCTGCTTTTTTAAATTCAGGCAATAAATATACTTTTGTCGAAATGCCTTCAGTCGAATTTGAAAATAAATCCTGAACTTGATTGTTTTTTTCTTGAAAAACTTCATTTTTATTTTGAACTAAGTTCCAAGCAACCGTATTTTCTTCATCATAAAAATAAAATCTCGAGAATTTTGTTTCTCCTTCTTTGATGTTTATTTGAACTTCATCTGCACTCTTTGCTAGATTTATAGGAAGTTTTTGATTGATAAAATATGCCAATCGGTAATCTTCTAAAGAAGTGTGAATTGCGATAAGATTGTAATCAATCTCGTCAAATTCGTCAAGACTTAATTTATGAATAGCCATCTTCGTTAAAAATAAAGATGTAAATATACTATTTCTACCGAAGTTTATATGCTGTAAATATAATGATTTCGTTAATTTTTAGCACGAAAACGTTATAGCTTTAACGAATTTAGTATTATTTTTTGTTCATTTTCTCCTGAAATGCAAAATAGGCTCTTTGTGAAGCCTTTTCTTCAGCTTTCTTTTTCGAGGTTGCTCTTGCTCTTGCAATTACTTTTTCGTCAATGCTTAATTTAACTCCAAATAAGCGTTGTCCATCGATGCCATTGTCTTCAAAAATATCATAATGAAACTGTCTTTTTTCCTTTTGACACCATTCGATAATTAAACTTTTATAGCTTATTACCTTTCCTTCTAGTCTGGTAATATCAACATAAGGAAGGATTACTTTTTTCTGAATGAATTTTTCGCAAAAAGAATAGCCCTTGTCCAGATAAATTGCTCCAATGAGTGATTCAAAAATATTTCCATGTATGTTTTCTCCAAAATGTTGTACTGGAACCTTGCTGTCTACAAATCGAATTAGGTCTAAATCTTTTCCTAATTCATTTAAGTGTTCTCTACTTACAATTTTAGAACGCATTTTAGTTAGATAGCCTTCATCTCCATGTGGTGCTTCATTAAATAAATGTGCAGCAATAACAGAACTCAACATCGCATCTCCTAAAAATTCCAACCGCTCATAACTAATGGGATTTCCTGTAGCATCAAATTTGCCAGAAGAACGATGGGTAAAGGCTTTCTGGTAATATTTTAATTCACTTGGTGGGAAACCAATAATTTTTTGGATAGTATCAAAAAAAATCCCGTCTTCTAGAGAACGGGATTTTTTAAATATTTTTTTGAATATACTCATAGTGTGCAATTAGAAACCTAATCTTTTTACTAATACACAAGCATTGTGTCCACCAAATCCAAAAGTGTTACTCATTACAACATTCATTTCTCTTTTTTGAGCTACGTTGAAAGTGAAGTTTAGCTTAGGGTCAATTTTTTCATCATCTGTAAAATGATTGATTGTTGGAGGAACGATTCCGTGTTTTATAGAAAGGATTGCAGATATTGTTTCGATTGCTCCAGCTGCTCCTAGCAAGTGACCTGTCATAGATTTTGTAGAGTTTAAGTTCATGGTGTAAGCATGTTCTCCAAAAACTTGTTCAATTGCCTTACTTTCTGCCATATCTCCTAGTGGAGTTGAAGTTCCGTGCATATTTACTCCATCAACATCCGTTGGTTTCAAACCAGCATCTCTCAAACAGTTTAACATTACATTTCTAGCTCCTATTCCTTCTGGATGTGGAGCTGTAATATGATGTGCATCTGCAGACATTCCGCCACCGCCAACTTCGCAGTAGATTTTTGCACCACGTGCTACAGCATGTTCGTATTCTTCAAGAATTAAAGCTCCTGCTCCTTCTCCAAGTACAAATCCGTCTCTGTCTTTGTCCATTGGTCTTGAAGCTGTTTTTGGGTCGTCATTTCTTGTAGATAAGGCATGCATTGCATTAAATCCTCCCATACCTGCTATTGTTACTGCAGCTTCAGAACCTCCAGTTACCATAACATCAGCATGACCTAATCTTATGTAGTTAAATGCATCGATTAATGCATTTGTAGAAGAAGCACAAGCGGATACAGTTGTGAAATTAGGGCCTCTAAAACCATATTTTATAGATATGTGCCCACCAGCGATATCAGCTATCATTTTAGGGATAAAAAATGGGTTGAATCTAGGAGTTCCATCACCAGCAGCGTAGTTAAGGACTTCAATTTGGAAAGTTTCTAAACCTCCAATTCCAGAACCCCAAATAACGCCAGCGCGATCTTTATCTAATTTTTCAAAATCAAAATTCGCATCTTTTATAGCTTCATCAGTAGAAACTACAGCATATTGCGCATATCGATCCATTTTTCTAGCTTCTTTTCGGTCTATAAATTCTTCAACATTGAAGTTTTTAAGTTCGCAAGCAAATTGTGTTCTAAATTTTGAAGCATCAAAATAAGTTATTGGTGCAGCCCCGCTAACTCCATTAATTAGATTGTTCCAATACTCCTCAATATTGTTTCCAATAGGAGTAAGAGCACCTAAACCTGTTACAACAACTCGTCTTAATACCATATATTCTGTATTTTGTTATCTTTAAACAAACAAAACCCACGCTTTCTTTTGTGTTTTAGTACCTAAGAGCCATGGGTGTTGCATTATGTGTAATTGATTGAAATTCAATCGTACTTTTAATTTTGAAAAATAATAACACCCGATAAACAGATACTGTTATCGGGTGTGAATTTATTATTTTTTAGCTTCTTCGATATAAGAGATAGCTTGACCAACAGTAGCAATGTTTTCAGCTTGATCGTCTGGAATTTGAATGTCAAATTCTTTTTCGAATTCCATAATAAGCTCAACAGTGTCTAATGAGTCAGCTCCTAAATCATTAGTGAAGCTTGCTTCTGTTACAACTTCGTTTTCGTCAACGCCTAATTTGTCTACGATAATCGCTTTTACTCTTGATGCAATGTCTGACATAATCTTTAATTTTAGAATTTAATTGGTGGCAAAAATAAAAAACTTTATTTTAAAATAACCATTAAGTTGATAAATGTGACATCTAAAATATAAAATAATTTTAAACAAAGACTTCTTAAAGCTATTTAATTTGGTTTTTTATTCTTTTTTTTGTGTCACTTAAACGAGATGAATTATGAAAAAAATAGTTGTTTTTGCTTCTGGATCTGGTACAAATGCTGAGAATATTATAAAATATTTTAAAGGAAGTACTGTTGGAGAGGTTGTAGGTGTTTTTACCAATAACGCAAATGCTGGGGTAATTGATAGAGCAAAAAATAATGATGTTCCTGTTGAAATTTTCACAAAAACAGAACTAAATGAAAGTGAATTAGTACAAAAAATAAATACGATTCAACCAGATTTAATTGTGTTGGCTGGATTTTTATTAAAATTTCCCGATGCTATAATTGCAGATTACCCTAATAAGATAGTTAATATACATCCTGCTTTGTTACCCAAGTATGGAGGGAAAGGAATGTACGGTATGCATGTGCATAGAGCCATCGTTGAAAACAAAGAAAAAGAAACAGGAATTACCATTCATTATGTAAATGAAAATTATGATGAAGGTGCTACTATTTTTCAAAAGCAAGTAACTATTTTAGGAACAGATACGCCGGAAGTAGTTGCTGAAAAAATTCATGAACTAGAACAAAAGTATTTCCCTGGAGTTATTGAAGATTTGTTAAAAGCTAAATTATAAATTTGGAATATCAAGTACATATATATACTGATGGAGCTGCTAAGGGGAACCCTGGTCCCGGTGGTTACGGTGTGGTAATGGAATTAGTTGGTACTCCGCATAAAAAAGAGTTTTACGAGGGTTTTCGTTATACTACTAATAATAGAATGGAATTATTGGCAGTAATTGTTGGGCTTGAAAAATTAAAAAATCCCAACATGAAAGTCTTGGTGGTTTCAGATTCTAAATATGTAGTTGATTCCGTGGTTAAAAAATGGGTTTTAGGTTGGGAGAAAAAAGGATTTGCTGCGAGGAAGAATCCAGACTTATGGAAACGTTTTTTGGTTATTTACCGCAAACATCAAGTGGACTTCAAATGGATAAAAGGGCACAATAATCATCCTCAAAATGAACGTTGCGATGAATTAGCGGTCTTTGCATCTAATCAAAAATCCTTGTCAATTGATGCTTTTTATGAGAAAGAGGAAGGTAGAATTTTGTGATAATTTTGCAGCTTTTAACTTTTGCATCTCTGAAATAGATAAACTATCTTTGCACTTTAATTTGAAATTCATAAAATGAATAAATTATTGATCGTTGGAACAGTCGCTTTCGACGCAATTGAAACTCCATTCGGGAAAACCGATAAAATTTTAGGAGGAGCTGGGACTTATATTGGGCTTTCTGCTGCTTTTTTCAACTTACAATCGGCTATTGTCTCTGTGGTAGGTGATGATTTTCCTCAAGAATATTTAGATTTATTGACTGAAAGAAATATCGATATTTCTGGACTGGAAATAGTAAAAGGAGGGAAAACATTCTTTTGGAGTGGTCGTTATCATAACGACTTGAATTCGAGAGATACATTAGATACGCAATTAAATGTTTTGGCTGATTTTCAACCAAAAGTTCCTGAAAATTATAAAAATGCCGATGTAGTAATGCTAGGAAACTTGCATCCATTAGTACAAAGCAGTGTTTTAGATCAAATGGAAACAAAACCAAAATTAGTAGTTTTAGATACTATGAATTTTTGGATGGATTGTGCTTTACCTGAATTGTTAGACGTAATGAAACGCGTAGATGTTATTACCATTAATGATGAAGAAGCAAGACAACTTTCGGGAGAATATTCTCTTGTTAAAGCTGCGGCCAAAATCCAAGCAATGGGGCCCAAATATGTTGTCATTAAAAAAGGAGAGCATGGAGCATTATTGTTTCATGATCAACAAGTTTTCTTTGCGCCAGCATTACCATTAGAAGAAGTTTTTGACCCAACAGGTGCTGGAGATACTTTTGCAGGAGGTTTTGCAGGATTTATTACTCAAAGCGAAAATATTTCTTTCGAAAACATGAAGAATGCTATTATTTATGGTTCTAACTTGGCTTCCTTTTGTGTGGAGAAATTTGGAACAGAGCGAATGGTTGGCTTAGATAAAAAAGAAGTCGTGTCTCGATTAAAACAATTTAAGTCATTGACACAATTTGATATAGAATTATAATATTTCAAACCTCGGAAACGGGGTTTTTTTGTTCCATGTATACTCTAATAGACATTTCTTAATCTAGATTAATGGTTATTCGGACAAAAAAATTGGAATTTTGTAACTTCAAATAAGAAATATTAAACTTTACAAAATAAGGTTTGATAGCATAGATTAAACACAACAACAAACACAACTACAATGAGCGACGCTTTAAAACATGAATGTGGAATAGCTTTAGTTAGACTACTTAAACCGCTTGAATTTTACAAGGAAAAGTATGGTTCTGCTTTTTACGGGATACAAAAAATGTATCTAATGATGGAGAAACAGCATAATCGCGGACAAGATGGTGCCGGTTTTGCTAGTATAAAAATGGATGTAGAACCAGGAGAAAGATATATTAGTAGAGTACGTTCTAATCAATCTCAACCTATTCAAGATGTGTTTGCTCAAATTAATGAGCGTATCAATGAAGAGTTGACTGCTCATTCAGAATATGCTGATGATGTGGCTGCGCAAAAAGCAAATATTCCTTACTTAGGAGAATTGTTTTTGGGACATGTTCGTTATGGAACTTTTGGAAAAAATAGTATAGAAAGTGTACATCCTTTTTTAAGACAAAGTAACTGGATGCACCGTAATCTTATTTTGGCAGGAAACTTTAATATGACTAATGTTAAAGAGCTTTTTCAAAATTTGGTTGAGTTGGGTCAGCATCCAAAAGAAATGGCAGATACAGTTACAGTAATGGAAAAGATAGGTCATTTCTTGGATAAAGAAGTGATGCAATTATACCAAGATTGTAAGGCAGAAGGGTATTCTAAGCAAGAAGCTTCGCCTGTAATTGCTGAAAGATTAGATGTTGCTAAAATTTTAGCACGTTCGGCAAAAAACTTAGATGGTGGTTATGCTATGGCAGGACTTTTAGGTCATGGTGATGCTTTTGTTTTTAGAGATCCAGCAGGAATTCGTCCAGCTTATTATTATCAAGATGACGAAGTTGTGGTTGTGGCTTCTGAAAGACCCGTTATCCAAACAGTTTTCAATGTTCCATTTGACAAAGTACAAGAAATAGATCCAGGAAATGCTTTGATTATTAAGAAGAATGGTAACGTTTCTATGAAAGAAATTTTGACTCCAACAGTTAAAAAATCATGTTCATTTGAACGAATTTATTTTTCTAGAGGTAGTGATGCTGAAATTTATCAAGAAAGAAAAAAATTAGGAAAATTAATATTGCCAGCCGTTTTGAATTCGATTGATGAAGATACTGACAATACAGTTTTTTCTTATATACCTAATACAGCAGAAACTTCTTTTTACGGATTAGTTGAAGCTGCTCAGGATTTCTTAAATCAAAGAAAAAATAATTACATTTTAGCTAATAGAAATACGTTAACGGCTGAAACGTTGCAGGAATTGTTAGCTGTAAAAATTAGAACGGAGAAAGTAGCAATTAAAGATGCTAAACTGAGAACCTTTATTACAGCCGATGACAGTCGTGATGATTTAGTTGCTCACGTTTATGATGTGACTTACGGAGTAATCAAGCCTACAGATAATTTAGTAATTATTGACGATAGTATTGTGAGAGGAACTACTCTTAAAAAGAGTATTATCAAAATGATGGATCGTTTGAATCCAAAACGTATTGTAATTGTTTCTTCAGCGCCTCAAATTCGTTTCCCAGATTGTTATGGAATTGATATGGCTAAATTAGAAGGTTTAGTTGCTTTTAGAGCAGCATTGGAACTTTTGAAAGAAAGAAATTTGTATCATATTGTTGATGAGGTGTATGTAAAATGTAAAGCGCAAGAAGATTTTAAAGATACAGATGTGGTTAATTATGTAACGGCTATTTATGAGCCATTTCAGCCACAGGAGATTTCAGATAAAATTGCTCAAATGTTGAGTTCACCAGGAATTAAAGCAGAGGTAAAAATTATTTTCCAAACGGTAGAAGATTTGCATATTGCTTGTCCTAAAAATTTGGGAGACTGGTACTTTACAGGAGATTATCCTACACCAGGAGGAAACAGGGTTGTAAACCGTGCTTTTATGAATTTCTACGAAGGTAAAGATGCAAGAGCTTATTAAAAAACCGATAATTAAGTTATTTATCGGTTTTTTAGGTTGTTTGTCTTGAATATTTGTGTACGATATACAACTAACATAAATTTGATTTACCATAATATTAGTAGGTTAAGTTTATGGTAGATTTGGGGCAAAAAAGGTGGAAGCAATTCCACCTTTTTTATTGGAATAAAGTCAGAAAAGAAATTGGAGGATAGAAAAAGACAAAAAAATAGACGAATAAACTTTAAAGTTCATTCGTCTATTTTCTATAATTCTTACTGTTTTCTTCTAACTATTTTTCTAAAGCATATCTTCTAGCTACTTCAGTCCAGTTAATTACACTGAAAAAAGCTTCAATATAATCAGGTCTTCTGTTTTGGTAGTTTAAGTAGTAAGCATGTTCCCAAACGTCCATTCCTAAAATTGGAGTTCCACCACATGCAACACCCGGCATTAATGGATTGTCTTGGTTTGGAGTACCACAAACATCTAACTTTCCGCCTTCTTGAACACATAACCAAGCCCATCCTGAACCAAATTGAGTTGCTCCAGCTTTAGCAAATTTAGCTTTGAATTCTTCAAATGATCCAAAAGTAGTTTCAATAGCAGCTAATAATTCTCCTGTTGGTTGTCCACCTCCGTTAGGAGACATAACAGTCCAAAAAAGATTATGATTGTAAAAACCACCACCATTATTACGTACAGCACCATTTGTCATATCAAGATTAATCAAGATGTTTTCAATAGTTTTGCCTTCCATATCCGTACCAGCAATGGCAGCGTTAAGGTTAGTAGTGTAAGCATTGTGATGTTTTGTATGGTGAATTTCCATTGTACGTGCATCAATATGTGGTTCTAGTGCGTCATACGCATAAGGTAATTGAGGTAATTCAAAAGCCATGATATTTTTGTTTAAGATTTATATTAATTAATCCAAAATTAAACATTTAAGTTTGGAATCGGAAATTCTTGTCCGTTAAATAAATCTAATAATATGTTTTTTTGTTATTTTTAATGGGTATATCTCAAATACTTACATAAAAAATAAGATAATATAGTTTTTTATTGGCTTAAAATATTGATTTCTATTTGCTTAAGATTGCGCCATGGCCATGCAAATAATACTAATTTTAGCCCCTGGAATCTTTAATAATGCACGTCCACAGGCTTCAAGAGTGGCTCCGGTTGTGATTACATCATCAATTAAAAGAAAATGTTTGTTATGGTCTTTTTCGGTGAAATGAACATCAAAGATATTTTCAATTCCTTCGGATCTGCCTAATAAATTCTTTTTAGATTGAGTTTTCGAATATACTTTTCGAAATAAAATCTTTTCATTGTAATTCAGTTGAAGATTTTTAGAAAGTGATTTGCTGAAAGTAAAAACTTGGTTATAACCTCTTTCTTTGAATTTTTTGGGATGCAAAGGAACTAGAATTATTTCATTTGCTTTAAGCGCGAGTATAATTTCTTTTAAATCTTCGGCATACCAGTTACCTAAAATGGTTCCAATTTCTTCATGGCCTTTGTATTTTAGATTGTGAATGAGTTGTTGCACAATTCCTTTTTTATGAAAATAAAGAAATGCTGAAGCATGTTCGACAGGAATCCGACCATAAAATTTCTTGTAAGCTTCGTTTTCTTTCAATAAGTGATGGTTCGTTAGCGGAATATTGTGTCGGCAAATGCTACAAATTACTTTTTCATTTGCCAATAAAATAGTATCGCAACCCGAGCAACTTTTAGGGAAGAATAGATTTAAAATGCTTTGAAACATATAATATGGTTTATTAATTCTAAAAATATAAAAATCAATGCTTCAAACTTTAATTATTTTCTTTTTTTTACACTCACTTTTTATATTTTTGCATCACTATGGCAAAACAAGAAGATATATTTAAGAATGTAGTTTCGCACGCAAAAGAGTACGGTTTCATTTTTCCGTCAAGCGAAATATACGATGGTTTAAGTGCAGTATATGATTATGCGCAAAACGGAGTAGAGTTAAAAAAGAACATACGTGAATATTGGTGGAGAGCAATGGTTCAAATGAACGAAAACATTGTTGGTCTTGATGCATCTATTTTAATGCATCCTACCACATGGAAAGCTTCTGGACACGTTGATGCTTTTAATGATCCATTGATTGATAATAAGGATTCGAAAAGAAGATATAGAGCCGATGTTTTGATTGAAGATTATGCTGAAAAGTTAAATCAAAAAGCAGTCAAAGAAATCGAAAAAGCACGTACTCGTTTTGGTGAGGCATTCAATGAAGAAGAATTTGTTACTACAAATGCTCGCGTAATAGAATACAAAGCAAAAGAAAGAGAAATTCTAGAAAGAATGGGGCGTTCTTTAGGGAATGAAGATTTGGTTGATGTAAAAGCATTAATTGAAGAATTGGAAATTGCTTGTCCTGAATCAGGTTCTAGAAACTGGACAGAGGTTAAACAATTTAACTTGATGTTTGGTACCAAATTAGGTGCTTCGGCTGATTCGGCAATGGATTTGTATTTGCGTCCAGAAACGGCACAAGGTATTTTTGTGAATTTTGCAAATGTACAAAAGTCAGGAAGAATGAAAATTCCGTTTGGAATTGCACAAACTGGTAAAGCGTTTAGAAATGAGATTGTTGCAAGACAATTTATTTTTCGTATGCGTGAGTTTGAACAAATGGAAATGCAATTTTTTGTACGTCCAGGCGAAGAAATGAAACACTATGAGTTCTGGAAAGAAGCACGTTTAAAATGGCATTTGTCTTTAGGATTAGGAAGAGAAAACTATCGTTTTCACGATCATGAAAAATTAGCGCATTATGCTAATGCAGCAGCAGATATAGAATTTAATTTCCCATTTGGTTTTAAAGAATTGGAAGGAATTCACTCTCGTACGGATTTCGATTTAAAAGCGCACGAACAATTTTCAGGTAGAAAATTACAGTATTTTGATGCCGAATTGAATCAAAATTATGTGCCTTATGTGGTAGAAACTTCAGTAGGTTTAGATAGAATGTTCTTGGCAGTTTTTGCTACTTCATTAAAAGAAGAAGTTTTGGAAGATGGTTCTTCAAGAATAGTATTGAAATTGCCTTCTGTTTTAGCACCAACCAAAGCAGCAGTTTTGCCATTGGTTAAAAAAGATGGATTGCCAGAAATTGCACATAAAATCATTGCAGATTTGAAATGGGATTTCAATGTGTCGTATGATGAGAAAGATGCTGTAGGACGTCGTTATAGAAGACAAGATGCGTTAGGAACACCATTTTGTATTACGGTAGATCACCAAACAATCGAAGATGAAACAGTTACTATTCGTCATAGAGATACAATGAAGCAAGATCGCGTAAAAATTTCTGAATTGAAATCAATCATTGAAAATGAAGTTTCAATGAAAAATTGGTTGATGAAAATGTAATTTTTTTTACCTCAAATAGCAAAAGGCTCTCCATTTTGGAGGGCCTTTTTTGGTTTTAGATCCTTTTTTATGAGAAATAACCGTGAAAAAATTGGCTAAAAAAAGACTTAGAAATGTCCTTGGTCGGATTTATTTGTCCTTTATCAATTACTATTAGCACTTCATCGATTTATGAAGTTATCTAAACAAAAAAATAAGTTAAATGTTTATTTTTAGCTAGTTAAAATGCTGTTTTTTTTGCTTAAAAAGCAGCTTTAATATAGTTTCCCCAAACTACTATTATCTATTGCTTAATTATAGTTGAAGTAATTTTCAGTTAATGCTAATGTTGTGCTATCTGATTTAATTTAGGAAGTACCACAAATGAATTATTCGTACGTTATTATTGATGACAATCAAGAAAATGTTTTGGAAACCAAAGCTACTGCTGAGGGTTTTTCAGAGCTTTCTTTTGTTGGCTCAGCAAATAACTACGAAGATGGCTTGAACTTAATATTGGATCACAATCCACAGTTGGTTTTTCTCGAAATTGATCCTGAAAATAAGAAAAGCAACTTATCCTTAGCTTTAATTAATGAGTTGTATCGTTATTTAAATGTTCTCCCAAAAATTATTATTACTACTTCTAAAAAGGATTTGGCTTTTGATGCAATTCAATATCAGGTTACGGATTATTTACTCAAACCTTTAGTTCGTATTGATTTTGTAAAATTAATCTTGAAGCTAAACAAAACAACTAAAACGGAATCCTCTAACGAAAAAGTTATTGATAAATCTAGTTATGTTGTACAACATGAATCAGGTTCTGTTGTTGAACCACTTATATTATGTATCAAGTCTTATGGTGATTATAGGTATTTTGATACTAGAGATATATGTTATTTGCAAGCTGATAATAATTCCACCGATATATATCTAAATACAGGAGAAATGGTTACAGCTTTTAAAACTTTAAAGCATTTTGAAAACATTTTATCTTTTCCTTTTGTCAGGATTCATAATAGTTATATAGTAAATAGCCAATTAATTTCTAGAATCCATACTGGAAATGCGGTGTGTTATATTAAGAATTCTACAGTTAAAATACCTTTCTCTAAATCTTATAAGTCTAATGTTGATCTTATAATTTCTGAAATTTCCAACGGAAACTACTTGGAAATTTAAAAAATGCTCATCCACCATGATTTGAGTATCATTCACTAACAAAAGACCATATTCTACCATAAACGCTTAAAAATAAGATGATAATATGGATAAGCTATGTAATTTTACTACAGGAAAAGCGATAAAAGCTATTTCAGAAATAAGTAAAAAGATTTAAAAAACATAAAACCCAAATCATGAAAAAATCTATCGTAACAATCGGATTATTCTCTTTAATGATGGTATTAACATCATTCACAACTTCAACTGAAAACATCGGAGGAACAAGAGAAATTAAAACTGACGATTATTCTGTAAACATCGGAGGAACAAGAGAAATTAAAACTGATGATTATTCTGTAAACATCGGAGGAACAAGAGAAATTAAAACTGATGATTATTCTGTAAACAT
>WSSedL1CaDRAFT_10001321_pt1 | contig 14745 bp, 13 predicted proteins | sample WetSurSL1Cattail_FD_9464 | JGI IMG/M metagenome (IMG submission 9464)
TCAAAAATATGTCCTTCCTAATATTTTGGTACTGAAATGGTGCCGTTAAAAAAAATCAAACTTGGATTTGAGATTTCTACTAGCCTTCATGATTTTGCCGTGACCAATTAACGCAATTCCCTTGCTTTTTCAAAATTTTCATGGTAGAATATTCGATGTCAATAAAGTAAATAACATCGCAGGAGGTGAAAGGTTTGCCAAACATTAAATCTGCTATTAAAAGAGTAGAAGTCACTAAGACAAAGACCATTCAGAACACCATAAAGAAGTCTGCTCTTAAGACTGCTATAAAGAAATGCAACGAAACTATCCAGAATAAGGATACTTCAGCTGCAACGGTATTAAGCGATACCGCAAGTTCAATTGACAAGGCTGCTGCCAAAAACATACTTCATAAAAACACCGCTGCGAGAAGAAAATCAAGGCTGGCTAAGGCGCTCAACGCTTCGAAATAAGACTTACTTAAGGTTTATGAAATAAAAAAGCTTCGTACTCATTTGGACTGGTTTGAGTCAGTGAGTAACAAGGCTTTTTATTTTATGTTGACATACTGGTGATCATCAATTCCACAGCCACTCTATCCTCCAATTTGCCGGTCTTGATCGCCAGGTCCAGCTCAAGTCCTGCAGTAATAGCTGATTCAAGCTTTTCCAGAGAAAAGCTGCGTGCCTGCCTGAGAATCTTTCCCGATATATACGGCGACAGCCCCAGACGAGTGGTTATTTCTGACTGTCCGGCCCCTTCATTGCTCAGAAGCTTTACCTGAAGGAGCTGTCTGAACTGCCTTGCAATCATATACATAACCTTGGGCATCGGCTCCTTCAGGACAACCATATCATTCAGCAGCGTCAAAGCTTTGGCACACTGCTTCGCGGCAATCGCGTCCGTAAGATCAAATACCCTGCTTTTAACGGATTTTGTACAAACCTTCTCTATGTCTGCAGAAGTAATTTCTTGTCTGCTGCTTGCATATGCGCATAATTTTTCAATCTCATTTGAAACATCATCCAACCCCTGCTCGCAGTATTCAGCCAGCTGTGCGGCTGTATCAGGATAGATTTCAAAACCCTGACCCCTTATTCTTTTCATGATCCAGGACACCATTTCCTCAGGTTTCCTGTAGTTGAACTCAACGATCAGACCATTCTTTTTTATCAAATCTATATATTTGATTCTTTTATCGATTTCCGCTTCAATGAAAATCAAACAGACATGCGGAGGCACATTTTGCAGGAAAGCAGCCAGCGCGTCTTCCGTTTTTGCCTTCTTACCTGACTTGTCCTCCTTCTTCGCACCTTTAAACAACCCGGAGTTCTTGACCACGACTATTTTTCGCTCGGAAAACACAGGCAGAGTCTCACAATTATCTATAATTGCCGAAGATGAAGTTTTCCCCTCTAAAACAACCTTGTTCAGCAGCTTCAATTCATCCGTCAAAAGCTTCGTTTCTATATAACTGGTGTAATTTCTCTTAAGATATTCTTCCGGCCCGTAAAAAAGGTACAGGGCGCCTATCTCGTTATTCTTGATCGCTTTCTTCAGCAGATCTTCACTCATTTGAAATTCTTACCTTTCTGAAACAGTTCGTTTAAGCTTGACTGTTTTTCCATTACTGTTCAGAACCACGGCACCGCACTCATCCGTCCTGAAAAAGCTGATTCCCATCTGGTCAAGCAGATCAAGCGTAGTCTGTGCCGGATGTCCGAAATAGTTCCTGCCGACACTGATGATTGCCGCCTTCGGATGAACCCTCTCAAGCCATGCTGCCGTTGTTGATGTCCGTGATCCATGATGTGCTATTTTAATGACATCCGCGTCCAAAGATACACCCTTTGCAATCAGGCCCTCTTCAACATCACTTTCTGCATCACCTGTAAACAGAATGTCTGTCTGATCATACACTAATTTTAACACGATTGAGGTGCTATTTAAAGAGTCCGGATCAACTATAAAACCTTTTTCAGGGCTTAATACAGCAAGTCTTGTTTTTTCATCGAGCCTTATGACATCACCGGCGCCGCATCTTGAAACAGCTACCCTGCCTTTTGCTGCAGCATCAAATAAAGCCGCAAATCCGCTTTCGTCGTTGATGGATGGAATGATCAGCCTGCCTACCTTAAATTGTTCCAATACATCCTCAAGACCCTGAGTATGATCCGAATGCGGGTGTGTTGCTATCACTGCGTCCAGGCGGTTGACGCCGTTGTCGAGCAGGAATGGCACTACCACTGATTTACCTATGTTTGATGCATGTGTTGGATCAGAGCTCCCTCCGCCATCTATCAATACTGTTTTTCCGGCAGCTGTCCTGATAAAAGCCGAGTCACCCTGTCCGACATCGAGAAAAAACACTTCAAGATTGTGCGGCGCAATAGCTGAGAAGAGAAAAAATACTGCCGCAAAAGACAATCCGATCGCCGCATGTCTTGGTTTTAGCTGAATATTCTTTATCGGTTTATACCAAAGCAGAAACCATACTATGATATAATATGCCACTGCCATGACAATCGACGGTGTAACCGTCTTGAGAACAGCAAAAGGAACACTTGAAGCCAATTTTGTGATAAGAAGTACGGCACTGAGCAAAACGTTGCACAGATACCCAATTATCTGTGCAATTAACAAACTGAATTGTCCCAGTATTGCCATGAGCGTACCGAGTATGGTTATCACTTCAAGCATGGGTACAGCCAGTAGATTGGGGATGATGGCTATGATGGAGACCTTGTTGAAGCAGATCAGTGTGATCGGGAGCACACCCATCTGTGCCGCAATGGTAGCTGCCAGTACTTCCGTGATCCAACCCGGCATGAACCTTCTGCTGATCAGCTTTTTTATATTTTTATAGAGCATGACTATTGAAAGTGTGGCAGCATAGGAGAGTTGAAAACCTACGTTGAACAGCATGCAGGGATTTGCTGCCAGTATGAGGATGCATGAGAAAGCAATGGCTGCATAGGTGTCAGGCTCCCTGTATATGATTGCAGCAACCAGAAGGATGATGGCCATGATGACTGCCCTGAGCACTGATGGTTCGAAGCCGGTTATAAATACAAACAATATCAGGAAGGCTATAATAAACAGATTTGCTGCTATTCTTCGCACCCTCAGCCGTTTTAGCAGAAAAGCCAGCGGAAGGATCAGGAAGGCTACATTGGCTCCACTGACAGCCATAATGTGAGTAAGGCCTGCATTGCTGAACGCCTCCTGCACCTCTTCCGAGAGTCCCTCCCTGTAACCGATCAGCATCCCATTCATCAACCCTGCCTGCTGGGGCGGCAAACTATTCTCAATCACATAAATAATCCTTTTCCGTATACTCAAGCCCATCTGAACCAGGAAATTGCCCTTTTTACCCTTTCCCGCCTCAATAGTATAGGGATAGGCAAATACCGATGCTCCAACGACTTTTTGCATGAGATATCTGCGGTAATCAAAGCCTCCCGGGTTCCTCACGCCTGTTGGAAGCGAAAGTACACCTTCGAACTCAATTTCCCTTCCAAAATCGAAAAAACTTCCATCCTCCCCTTTCACCGTACTTAAAAGCAGTTTGCCACCGGTTCGCACAGGCACTCCGTAGTAGCCCAGCCTTACAGTATCGGCCCTGATGATATAGGTGACCCGTTCGCCCTTAAATTCCGGCTCTGAGGCAATATATCCATGCACCGCGACCTCCTTGCCTTCAAAAGCTTCGAACCTGCCATCCTGCAGCCGGTCAATGAGGATGAATTCCATCGAGCCCAGAAGAAAAAATACAAGCATGCCAACCGGCACAAAAAAACTGCCCCTCCGCAGTAAACCAAAAGCGAAGAAGCAGGATAATATCAACAATGCAAAACAAACTGCTGCAAGGATCGAATTAGACAGAAATGAAACAAGAATTCCAATAATCATCATAATGCAAAAAGAGACGACGGGTCTTTTTAAAAGAAGTTCCATACCAGTACCCTTTTTGCATTTATTGTATACTATTATATTTTATCTGTAAATATTTTACATTATTTCCTGTTACTTTGTCAGATAATCTCTGGCACGCATATAGCATTTGCTGTAGAAGCTGTCACTCAGACTGCTTATCATGACTCTTCTGTGTCCGCTGCCGGAGGAAGCATGTATGAAATTGTTATTTCCGATATATATTCCCACATGCCTGATTGCATTTAGTCCGCCGTTCGTGTCGAAGAATACCAGGTCACCGGGCTTCAGATCCGCTTTCTTTACTGCTGTTCCGCCATTGCCCATATCCCTGGAGACTCTTTCGAGCGTGATGTCAAAATGTTTGAAAACATAACTTACAAACCCTGAACAGTCAAATCCCTTTGGTGAAGAACCGCCCGATACATATTTGNCTCCGATGAATTTCTTTGCATATGCGACGATCTCCTGCCGTTGATCACTGATTTTATCACCGTCTGCCACATTGGCTGCGCCATCGCCTTTGTTAGCTTCGACCGCTTTACCTTCATTCTCCTTAGTCACTGTAACAGGTGCCTGTACATCGGTAGTCAGACCTCTTGATACCGTATTGCTCCTGACTGACAGGAATTCCTTGTTTACCCAGCCGAATCTCTCATTCCCAATCGAAATGCGGTACCAATCGCCGGAGCGTTCATAAATGTCAACCTTCGCTCCTTTTTCCAGTTTCGTGAGAATCTCTGAGGATTTATCCGGTTTCGACCTCACATTGACAACATCGCCCGAAACTGTGCCGGTGGAAGTAACCTGATCACGGATAATGACATAATTGTCATTGATCCATCCGGTCGCATCATTGAAGCTGACCTTGAACCAATCGCCTTCACTTCCGAGTACAGACACTTTTTTACCCTTTTCAAGCTGTGCCAGGACTTTTGCTGAGGTATCCGGAGTTGCCCTTAGGTTGACAATGTCACCTGTAATAATGCCTGTCTTTGCAGACACAGCGGAAACTGTTACAGATAAAAGGAAAATGGTCAGAATAATTACCGGAATTGATATAAGTGACTTCTTAACTGTTGGCATAAAGCCCTCCTATATATAGCTTCCGAAGTTAGCTGCCGGGTGCGGGTGATAGGATCACCCTACCATCCATGGAAATCTGGTAAATTCGGAAACATAATATTTCCCGCATTTCCCTGATGCCCGCTGGATGGATTAACCCCTATAATGGTTCCTCCGTACTCCCTCTCAGGAGATTCAGCATTTTTTTACAGCAAATTATACCGCTGTATGAATATTATACCGATATGGTAGAAGTTTGTCAAACGAGGAAGATCGCTTTTATTTGCGTATTATGTAAACATAATGACTTAATCCGGCCTTACAGCCTTTCATAGATTTTTATTCATGATTATGACCTCATATGGTGATGAGTCGCCAAAAAGCATCTTTGAAAACCTACCGGTTTCATAAAATCCCAGCTTTAACCAAAATTGCACACCAGCCTTATTCTTCTCAACAACAGATAGTAAAACGTTTTTGATACTGTAGGTGACTTTACATCGTTCGCACATCAAACCTATGGTCATGCGCCCTATCCCCCGGCGTCTGAATTGCGGCAAAATAGCAATAAGCTTTATCCATAGCGAATTCTTAAGTACAACACCTGACAGGACTCCAATCAGTTTAGGAGCAGCACTGTCCGGACTATTCAGGAATATTCCGATAAAAAATTCATTTTTGCTGGTTTCAAGTCTATTCAGCTTGAGTTCGATATCGTCTGAAGTCACAGTGAATGTTATACCTGTTGCATATTTATATCCGTCACTGTATCCGTCACTGTAATTATACAGTTCCACAATTGTATCCAACCCTTTCCGATCTATCGGTCTGATTGAAACAACATCGCCATCCGCCCCCATTTCAATCATAAACGCCCCCCATAATTTCAAGACTGTCCAAGATAACCTAGCAGTGCCTTTGCATTTTCAATGGCTTTACCTTTCGGGTGATTGTTAAAGGAAACAAGGGTGACACCGGACCCATCCTCCAGCTCCCGCAGCCTGTTTACCCACTCAAGCAGTTCACTCGCGCCATAAAGATAATCATACCTGTCAGAGCCCTCACCTGTGTACCATTTCTCTGCATTCCTTCCGTGAAATCTGATATACGCCGTTTTGGAAGTAACTGCCGTAACATTGCCAATCAGCCCACGTAAACCTGGTTCGTCAACACAGACGAAACCCAGGTCTTCCTGCTTCAGCATGTCAAATACATCTTTCCTGATCCATTCTCTGTTCCTGAATTCTATACTAAGCTCATATTCCTGGAACTGTTGTCTCAGAGCCTTCAGATAATCCACACTTTCAGTGCTGTGATGGAAGGAATACGGAAATTGTACCAGAATACAAGCCAGCTTGTTGCTCTGTACGATTGGCCCCAGCGAATATTTAAACTTTTCCGCTTCTTCTCTTCCTGATGTTCTTTCATGTGTAAAGCCACTAAAAAGCTTGATGGCAAACCTGAAGTCAGCTGGCGTTTTTTTGTCCATTCCTTCAAACAGCTTGAGACCAGGCATATGATAATAGGTTGAATTCACCTCCACAAAATTGAAGTGGAGCGCGTAATATTCCAGCATACCGGTTGATTTCAGCCCTTCCGGATAAAACGGTCCAACCCAGTCCGTGTATGAATAGCCCGCTGTTCCTACCTTGATCATATTCCGCCTCCAACATCCTGCAGCACCTTACAATATTATACCATTAAAAAAATGATTTTACCGCAAAAAGCCATTCCTGGACTTGAAAGGCTTTTTGCAGTGCAATCAACCCGCAGAAAGGAAGGAAAATGTGTCAAATGCCTTAAAAATCACCTTTAACCATCTATTAACTCCGGTTATGCTCCATATTTGCACTACAACATATTTTTCACAATTGATAAATCCTTTTCCATTAGGTATACTATAAATGGAAACAGGCTGATTAACTTAGCCTGTTTACTTATTACCTTCCGGCAGGAGATGCATAATGGATTTAAAAGAACTCTATTCAGGCTTTGCCGCAATTAACATTAAAATGCTGCTGATGTTCCTAATCGGACTTGCATTGATTTATCTGGCGATCAAAAAGGACTACGAACCCATGCTGCTCCTCCCCATAGGCTTTGGAGCGATACTGGTCAACCTTCCTCAATCGGTCGTCAAGTTCGCCTCCGCGAACGTCCTTGATCCTTTTGTCACAGAGTTTGTCAGAAGCAACCCGGGATCAAGAGCGCTGTTTGAAAACAACATGCATTTTTTGTTTGACGATTCCGGACAAGCCTTTCGTGTAGAGCCGGGCGTACTTGAAATATTGCTCAATTCAGGTATACTTACTGAATTGTTTCCGGTTCTCATATTTATAGCAATCGGTGCGATGATTGATTTCACTCCATTGTTCAGAAATCCTGTTATGATTTTTTTTGGTGCGGCCGCTCAGTTTGGAATATTTGCAACACTGCTTGTGGCGCTGGCTCTCGGCTTTGACCTGAAAGTCGCTGCTGCAATAGGAATCATCGGTGCGGCGGACGGCCCGACAGCAATATACGTGGCAGGTAAATTTGCCAAGCAATACTTCGGCCCCATATCCGTAGCAGCCTATTCATATATGGCCCTCGTTCCCATCATACAGCCGCCTGTCATAAAGCTGCTGACTTCAAAAAAAGAGCGTTTGATAAGAATGGACTATAAGGATGAAAAAGTATCAAAAACTGTCCTGATTCTATTTCCAATAATCGTAACCATCATTGCAGGTCTGGTTGCTCCGATCAGCGTTCCGCTCGTCGGCTTCCTCATGTTCGGCAATCTTATCCGTGAATGCGGTGTTCTCGAAAGACTTTCTAAATCAGCACAAAATGAACTTGCCAACCTTGTAACGCTGCTGCTGGGCTTGACAATCGGTTCGACCATGCTTGCCGAGAACTTTTTAAAAAAGGAAACCCTTCTGATCCTGCTTATGGGTCTGGTTGCCTTTGTATTTGATACGGCAGGCGGTGTACTATTTGCAAAGTTCCTGAATCTGTTCCGTAAAGCAAAAATAAACCCAATGATCGGCGCTGCAGGTATCTCTGCATTTCCGATGTCTGCAAGAGTGATACAAAAGATGGCGAAGGATGAAGATCCCACGAATTTCATCCTGATGCAATCCGTGAGTGCAAACGTTTCTGGACAGCTGGGTTCCATCATAGCAGGCGGTCTTATTCTTGCCCTCGTACCGTTACTGCTTCATTAATTCCACTGCAGGTTTGATGAATTGATCCGTCCCGCTGGCGAGGGAACATCATGAAGGATTCACCGGAAGAATGAAATATGGGAGGAAACAGAATGCTGAATTTTATAAAAAACATTACAGACCCGAATATAATGGGACCGGGGTTACTGGTCACACTTGGCGGTATGTTGGGCGTTTTCATCGTACTGATCCTTTTTTATCTGATCATAAAGCTTTTGATCAGGCTGTTCCCTTACAAGTCTGAGGTCTGATAAACTATGAAAAGGGTATTGATGATAGTCTATTCCCTTCCTCCTCATAAATATCCAGGGACAGAAAGGGTCGTCAACTTTATAAATTCACTGCAGGACTATGGCTGGGAGCCTGTTATTCTCACACGCAAAGCTGGGGCTGATTCTTTGGAGGAACAGACCCTGCAGGTGCTGGAGGACATTGATATCATAAGGACCGACTACCATGTCATGGCTGGATTTCCACGTGTCATTCAGTCCACAGTGAGGTTACTGACCTCGCTGCTGCTGCCTGACGGACAAAGGTTGTGGGAATTTCTGTCACGAAGGAAGGCAATGCAAATCGCAAAAAATGGAGGCGTTGATCTGGTTTATACGGTTTCTCCTCCCTTCAGTTCTCACCTTATCGGCCTGCGGTTGAAGAAAAAACTTCGAAATCTGCCATGGGTGGCAGATTTGAATTTCGAGAGCACTACCGTCAGGAACTATGAAAAAAGTCTGTTGGCCAGGATAACGGCAAACGCGGATCTGATCATACATGGAGAGGCGGATATCCTTACGCAGGAGTTGTCGGAAGTTTTTGAAAAAGCCTGCAGAGCCGTAGTTGCCAAAAAATTAGGAGGTTTGCCATGAAAATCGTTCACATGATAGGCGGCGGTGATATAGGTGGTGCAAAGACACATGTATTGTACCTTTTAAAGGAATTGTCGCGGCATATGGAGGTAAAGCTCATCAGCCTCCGTCCCGGAATCTTTGCAGACGATGCACGCGCACTCGGAATTGATGTGACGGTTGTCAAGTCCGGAAACATCTTTGCCGACATACGAAAAGTTACAAAAATGATCAGGGATGGCGGATATGATATTATCCACTCCCATGGCGCAAAGGCCAACATGTTTTCACTGGCTGCAAGAGGCAAGGGTAGTCCTCCCACCGTTACGACCGTACACAGCGATTATCGCCTGGACTATATGCACAGCCTGGTACGGCGCATGACAATAGGTCTCACCAATTCAATCGCTTTGCGCTTCATGCACAATTACATAGGCGTTTCCAGTAATTTTAAAGAAATGCTCGTCAGCAGGAGGTTCAATCCTCTTGACATCTATGTGCTGTATAATGGAATGGACTTTTCTGTGCCTGTTGCCAATTATTCCCGTGAAAACCTGATTAAAAAATACAATCTGGATATCACGAAGGACGATGTGATCGTGGGCATCGCAGCAAGGCTTTATCCAGTAAAAAGCATTGATACGATCGTCAGGGCGGCACGCCTGGTCAAGGATGTGAATAGTCGGGTAAAATTCCTCATCGGCGGTGACGGAGAAGACAGGAAGCAGCTTGAGGCCCTGACAGCAAGTCTCGATCTGGCTGACACCGTATTCTTTCTCGGCTGGCTCGATGATCCCAATGAACTGATGAGCAGTATCGATATCAGTGTGCTTACGTCCATCAGTGAAAGCTTCCCCTATTCCATACTCGAAGGCGCTCGGTTCAAAAAGGCAACGATCAGCAGTCATGTAGGCGGCATTCCGGATCTTATAGAAAATGGGAAAAACGGCTATATGTTTGAACCTGGAGATTACAAGCACTTTTCGGAGCTCATCGTCGAATTGGCTGAGGACGAAAGTAAACGGATACTAATGGGCGAGAACCTTTATGAAAAGTCACTGAAGGATTTTTCCGTAGAAAGCATGGCAAAGACACAATGGGATATCTATCGCCAGATACTTGACAAGCAGGCAATGTTAAAAAAGGGCAGGAAACTTTATGATGCAATTATCCTGGGCTATTACGGCTTTAGAAATATTGGCGACGATGCTCTGCTGATGTCGATCATAAAGGATTTGAAGATATATAAGCCCAATATAAGGCTGCTCATTCTGTCAAAAGACCCTGCGGGAACTTCGAAGGATTTTCAGGTCGCCTCCATCAACAGGATCAGCATACTCCGCATTTTTCAGGCTATGAAAAGCTCGAAAGCTTTCATATACGGAGGTGGCAATTTGCTTCAGGACAATACCAGCACACGTTCGCTGTTTTTTTATCTCAGTACGGTCTGGCTTGCAAAGAAGCTCAAATTGAAGGTCATGATCTATGCGAACGGGATCGGACCTCTGAAGAATAGCCTGAACAGGATATTGACAAAGAAAATCATTAACAAGGTTGATGTGATAACACTTCGGGAAAAACTGTCCTTCTCCGAATTGGAGCATATGGACATCAGCAAGCCCCATATACTTCTCACTTCAGATGCCGCACTTACAGTAACAGAGGGCAGACCTGCAATTGATACGAATATTCTGGATTACCTGCAAATCAAAAAAGGAATACCTTTGCTCGGTATATCTCTCAGGAAATATCCCGGGCATGAGAAATTCGAACATGAAAAATATGAAACTGTAATCGCACAGGCGGCTGATCATATTGTTTTAAAATACGGCGCATATCCGGTATTCATTCCAATGCAATATCCTGAAGACATAACCATATTGGAGAATGTCGCAGCAAAAATGCAGAATAAAAGCTTCATCATCAAGGAAAAGCTCAATGTTTACCAAACCTACGACCTTATTTCCAAGACTCACATGCTCCTTGGAATGAGGCTGCATGCACTGGTATTCTCGGCTGTTGCCGCCGCGCCTATGGTCGGCCTTGTATACGATCCTAAAATCCAGGGTTTTCTTGATTGTATTAAACAGCCCTCTGCAGGCGATGTGAGAGTACTTGAATATGAAAATCTGATAAAACTGACGGATCAGGTTTGGGAAAGCCATGATGAGATATGCAGGCAGCTTGAGGCTGATATGCCTGTGCTGAAGGAAAAAGCACGTGAAAATGCAAAAGTCGCTGTCGATTTGATTTCTTCCGCTGCTCAGGAACATTGACCGGGGCTCTCTCTTTCTATCCTCCGAATTCGTTGAATCGAATAGCTCTTCAACACACTCTTTATATTCCCGCTCAAAAAGCTCACCCTTAGCATTCTATGAATGTCACTGTATATCTCATTTCATAAAAGTAAAAGCGAGACTCGCTGGATGAAACACGAGACTCGCTTTTGCCTAATTTCAAATTGTTAACTTCAACATAATCCATAATTAACCTATAGTTAATCTTGCCATAAACTTATCCTGCTAGACTTAAATAAAGGAGTTGAGGAAGATGGTAAGAATGAAAAGTCCAATTGCCTTCAGGGAATGGTTGCTCATAATGGGTATTGTTTTACTTGCCGGCGCAGGTTTTTTGCTGCTGGAACAAATACCTTTTTTCAACAATCTCTTTAATATATTAGGGGATTGTATGCCGGAAGAATATATTTCATAATTAATTTGACACAGAACCTTTGCCTTTTGTTACCTTCATAAAATGCTTGTGGCCGCCTGAAAGGTTGTATACTTGCTTGAAGCCGCTATTCATAAGAATATTCTGGGCGGCATTGCCCGTTACTCCCTTATTGCAATAGGTTACTGTAACAGCATTCCTGTCCAGTTCATCCATTGAATTACGTAAACCTTCATGCGGCATATTAACTGCATTCGCAATATGGTTCTGTTGATACTGCTTGGAAACCCTTGCATCTATAATATTAACATTATCGCCTGCCTCAAGCCTGTTTGCCAATTCTTCCGCCGTAATAAGCTTTCTGCCACGCTCAATTTCATTAGTCAGAATCATCCCTGTATACATGACGGGATCTTTCGTTGTCGAATAGGGCGGTGCATAGGCCAGGTCAAGATGAAACAAGTCCTGAACTTTTCCACCGTAAGTCATCGCAGTGACAAAAACATCAATCCGTTTATCCACCCCGGCTTTACCAATGATCTGAACACCCAGCAGCCTTCCGCTTTTTTTATCCGCCACGGCTTTGATCAGCATTTCTTCCCCATGGAAATACTCCGGTTTGTCCGGTTTTATATTATGGCAGACTGCCACATCATATCCTTCCTGCCTGGCTTCTCTTTCTGTCAGTCCTGATAGTGCAACAGTATGATCAAATATCTTGAATATGCCTGTTCCAAGTATTCCTCTGAACTCCAGATCACCGCCTGTTATTTGATCGCCTGCAATCCTGCCCATCTTGTTGGCGGTTGATCCCAGGGGACGATAAAAAGCCTTTCCTGTGATGAGAGAGTAAGTTTCTGCGCAATCTCCACAGGCATAGATGTCTTTTACGCTTGTTTCCATCCTGTTGTCAACCTTTATTGCTCCTGTTACTCCGAGCTCAACTCCCGCCTTCCTTGCCAGTTCTACGTTCGGGCGGATGCCAGCGGCAACTATGACCATATCTGTCTCAATTTCATTTCCACTTTTCAGCAGGGCCTTTTTAGCAACCTCTTCACCGCTCAGTTCCAGAATTGAATCTTCCAGATATACCTGAATACCATTTTTTACGACTACATCCCTTAAGTATATTGAAATGTCATTATCCAGCGGTTTCATCAAATGGTCTTCCATTTCTACGACAGCTGCTTCCATGCCGAGCTTTTTCAAATTTTCCACCATTTCAAGTCCAATGAATCCAGAACCTATAATCAACGCCTTCCTGGGTTTTGTTTGTTCAATATAGCTTTTAATTGCATCAGCGCTTCGGACATTTCTCAATACAAAAACATTCTTTTTTTCGGCACCCTTTATTGGCGGTAAGACAGATCTGGCGCCAGTGGATACAACTAATCTGTCATAGCTTTCGGTAAAAATAACAGATGAAGAAAGATCTTTTACTGTTATGCTTTTTTCATCAGGACTAATACTTAATACCTGATGTCCCGTATATATATCAACGTTATATTTACTCTTGAAAAAGGCAGCATTTCTGGGCACCAATTGCTCCCTGCCCTCAACTTCGTTCCCAATATAATATGGCAATCCACAGGCTGAATAGGAAATATCGCTGTCCATCTCATATATTTTGATTTCCGCAGCTTCATCATTTCTGCGCGCCTTGGCTGCTGCTGATGTGCCTGCTGCTACGGCCCCAATTATCAGTATTTTCATATAACCCCCAAATTTATGTCTGGATGCATTTGTTTGGCTGATCTGTTAAATTTCCATAATTACACAGACATAAATTTCTCTTTCAGATAATAAGTTGATTATCTTATATATACCAACACTTAAGAAAATTAATCTGACAAATATTATCTTCTTTTCATTTTAATATGCACCATGAAGGTAATTCGCAGTCAGTTCCGACTGCGGCTTCAGGAATACCTCCTGCGCCGGTCCCTGTTCTTCGATTTTGCCCTGATAAAAGAAAGCCACATGGTCTGCTATTCTTGTTGCCTGTTGCAGATTGTGCGTCACAATGACAATGGTATAGTTCTTTTTCAGATCCGTCAGTAAATTCTCTATTTTAAATGTAGAAATATGATCCAATGCGGAACAGGGCTCATCAAGCAAAAGGATCTCCGGTTCGAGCACAAGCGATCTGGCGATGCAAAGCCTCTGCTGCTGGCCGCCGGATAACCGGAGCGCAGATTTGTGAAGGCGGTCCTTTACTTCCTCGTATAAGTTGGCTGCCTGCAGCTTTTCGCTGATAATCTGCCTGACGCGGCTGTTGCTGATCCCTTGCATATTTTCCACAATAGGCAGCCTGAGGTTATCGTATATGGTCATGGGGAAAGGATTTGGCTGTTGGAACACCATTCCGATTCTCCTTCGGGTATTGATCGGACTCTGGCTGACGTTATACAAATCTTCACCATGAAGTGTTATTTTCCCTTCCAGCCGGAAACCTGAGACGATATCATTCATACGGTTAAAACATTTTAAAAGTGTTGTCTTGCCGCATCCGGAAGGTCCGATAAAAGCGGTGATCCTGTTTTTCGGTATTGCAATGGTCACATCCTTCAGCGCCTGCGTGCCCGAATACCATACATTCACATGATCTGTCTGAAGAGCGATACCTGCATCCCCGGCATCCTCGATATATCTGTCGGTTACCTGGCTGAAATCAATATTTACCGCTGCCATATTATCATTCCTCTCTTATTGTTTTGTTCATACTACCAATCAGATCGGCGAAAAAATTCAATGCTACAATAATGATAATCAAAATAAGCGATGCTCCGAATGCCAGGCCAGGCATATTCAGCTCACCTGCAGGAGATACAAAATAAATATAGGAAGTCAGTGTGGAGCCGGAATTCTTTAGAGTGCTGAGCCATTTCTCCGGACTCCACCATGGCTGAAGACCGGTCATCCGGATGGATCCGCCCAGCGCAAGCCAGACGATGGCAGTATCGCCGATTATTCTGCCCATGCCAAGAATAACGGCAGTGATGATACCATTTTTAGCGGAGGGTAAAATAATCTTTACTATCGTATGC
>WSSedL1CaDRAFT_10001322_pt1 | contig 14738 bp, 9 predicted proteins | sample WetSurSL1Cattail_FD_9464 | JGI IMG/M metagenome (IMG submission 9464)
GCTATTCCTCGATCTACGGTAAGCGTGTTGTCGCCTTTTTGCATGTGCCAGTACATTTCAGCGTCAATCAATCGGAAAATAATGGTTTTGTCGCCTACCAAGGCCTGATCGTGACTCTCGGCATAGCTGATAACCTTTTCATTCACGCGGCGGTTGGTCAGTTCGTACAAAATATGACCGGCTTTCCAGTCTTCGTCTCTTACTTCTTTTATATATTTTATCCAGAAATCGGGGATTCCCATAGCCATTCTGTAATCAAAACCGATTCCTCCATCTTCCACCTTGGTCGCTAATCCGGGCATTCCGCTCATCTCTTCGGCTATGGTGATGGCGTATGGGTTTACTTCGTGTATCAGTTTATTGGCTAAGGTGAGATAACAGATCGCATCGCCATCCTGATTCAGATTGTAGTAACAATCGTATCCGTTAAAATCTTCTCCTAATCCATGACTACGATACAACATAGAAGTGACGCCATCAAAGCGAAATCCATCAAATTTGTATTCTTCGAGCCAGAATTTACAGTTCGATAGCAGGAAATGCAGTACGTTCGGTTTGGCATAGTCGAAACATAACGAATCCCACGCAGGATGTTCTCTGCGTTCACCCCCATGAAAATACTGATAGGGTGTACCATCGAAACGTCCGAGTCCTTCTACTTCGTTTTTTACAGCATGGGAGTGTACAATATCCATTATTACCGAAATGCCTTTTTCATGGGCGTCGTCAATCAGGTGTTTCAGCTCGTCAGGTGTACCGAACCGCGATGAAACAGCAAAAAAACTGGATACATGATAGCCGAACGATCCATAATACGGATGTTCCTGTACGGCCATTATTTGGATACAATTGTAACCGGCTGCATGTATGCGGGGTAATATATCTTTTCGGAATTCTTCGTAGGTGGAAACTTTCTCCTCACTGCCCGACATTCCTATATGACATTCGTAGATAAGAAGCGGATCGGTTTTCGGTTTGAATTTCTTTATTTTGAAACTATAAGTCTGAATGGGATGCCAAACCTGTGCACTGAATATCTTGGTTTGTTCATCCTGGACCACTCTTCTTGCCCATGCTGGGATTCTTTCACCGCTACCGCCATCCCATTCTACCAGTAATTTGTATAATTGCGAATGGGCAATAGCAAAATCAGGCAATTTAATTTCCCATATTCCGTTTTGCAGCTTTTTTAAAAGATAATCGGGGTGCTTTTGCCAGTTGTTGAAATCTCCAATCAGATAAATGGCTGTGGCGTTGGGCGCCCATTCTCTGAATACCCAGCCATCGGTTAGGCGGTGTAATCCGAAATATAAATAACCCGAAGCAAAAGAACTTAACGACTGTGTTTCGCCGGTTAGTTTTTTCTCAATCTGAGTGAAATACTCAAAACGTCCGTAGATGGCTCCAGCGTAAGGAGCTAAATAAGGATCGGATTGTATAAGTGGAAGGATTTTCATACGTGCAACTTTCAGCTTTTAGATTCGGATATAGTTTTTAGAAATAATAAAAGGTACGTGAATATTACACACGTACCTTTACAATGATTTTACGGTAAACTCCTTCGGCAATTCCCGGCTGATGTCCATCTTCCGGAAAAAATATGGCAAACTGGTATGGCTGGACATCAACAAACGAAGTGGCTTTGTCAGCATAAAAAGTCAGATCTTTTTCTGTATTGTATGCATCGGTTATTTCATTCAGGTCGCAGGTGGCTTTCCAACCCATTCGTTCGGCTTTTCCTACCGGTATCTGAATGTCAATAAAATTATTATGTGTTTCCATTTTTGCAGCCGATTCGGTTTTTCCTGTAATGTCTACTACATTTACAATCAGGTCAGAAACTTCCAACTCTACTTTCCCTGTTGGTAAGGCAGCTAAATCGGTTGAGTTCAAATAATCAAAGGCTTTTTTAAATCGCGGATGAACGGCGTTGTATTTTTCTGAATTTTTTAAAGAATCAAGTATCATTTTGTTTAAATTTAATTGTTTGTTTGTTCGTCTACCGTATAGTTCAGAAATCTATTGAACGGATATGCCGTTTTGAATATTCCTGCCACTTTTGTAATAAAATCTTCACTTTCTAAGATATCCTTGTTCAGCCGGTATTCAACTAAATAATGTTTTACTTTCAACCATTCGGCATGACTGAAATCTTTTGGAAATCCTGTAGGAACGGTTTTTAATTTGTCCTCGTCGTAAAGTTTCGGGAAATAGCTATTGAAGTTTTTTTGATCTGTAATTTCAACAAATTCGTCAATATTATCATATACACATTGTCGGAGAGCTTTTAATAATGGGGGAGGAGGACACCACACTCCCGATCCAATAAATGATCCGGCCGGATCGATGTGCAGATAGTAGCCCGCTTTCTGACTTTTTCGACCACCGGCTGCTGCTATAAAAACTCCAAAATGCGTTTTGTACGGAGTTTTGTCATGCGAAAACCGAGTGTCGCGATAAATTCTGAAAATACAGTCTTTTGCTTCTACATGTTTTATTTCATCGTCGAAGGCTGAAATTTGTAAAATCAGTTCTTTACTTATTTTTTCAAAATATTCTTTGCATGTGTCGTATCTTTCCTTGTTTTGGGCAAACCACTCACGGTTATTATTTTCGGAAAGCTCGCTCAGAAAACCGAGCAGATATTGTATGTTCATGTAGTTTCTCCTTACTGATTTGCGTATGACAAATATAAAAAGAAAATTGACACTATAAACATTCTAAGCCCATATTTTTTTATGCTTATCTGCAAATTGATGAAAATTCACTAATTTTGCAAAACGAAACGAATTTTCTTGCAGTTTTCATATTGAAATCGAACAAAAACGTCTGCTGAAAGTCGTAGCATAAAATAAAAATATTAAGAGATGAGAGAAAAAATTAACCGTTTGCTTCAGGAAGTGAATCAGATGAACGCCAACGGAATGGATGAACTGGAAACACTTCGGATTAAATATTTGAGTAAGAAAGGTGAGATTTCTTTGCTTTTTAATGATTTCAGGGATGTGGCCAATGAAGAGAAGCGCGAAATTGGTCAGATGTTGAACGAACTGAAAAATGCCACTCAGGATAAACTCAATACCCTAAAAGACCTTTTGTCTGAAAATGCTGTTTCATCTGATAAAGCTGATCTGACCCGCACTGCCGATCCTGTTAAACTGGGCAGCCGTCATCCGCTTTCGCTTGTGAAAAATGAAATTATTGATATTTTTTCGAGAATAGGATTCACTATTGCCGAAGGTCCTGAAATTGAAGATGACTGGCATGTTTTCGGTGCACTGAACTTTCCACCGGAGCATCCTGCCCGCGATATGCAGGACACTTTTTTCATTGAACAGAATCCAGATGTGGTATTGCGCACGCATACATCTTCGGTTCAAACCCGTATCATGACGCAGCAAAAACCGCCTATACGTATGTTGTTTCCGGGCAGGGTTTATCGTAATGAAGCTATTTCGTATCGCGCTCACTGCTTTTTTCACCAGGTTGAAGGACTTTATATCGATAAAAATGTATCATTTGCGGATTTGAAGCAGGCTTTATTATATTTTGCCAAAGAAATGTTCGGGGTGGATACTCAAATCAGGTTGCGTCCTTCTTATTTTCCTTTTACTGAACCCAGCGCTGAAATGGATATTTCGTGTAAAATTTGTGGTGGCGAAGGTTGCCCGTTCTGCAAACACACAGGTTGGGTGGAGATTTTGGGATGTGGAATGGTGGATCCCAATGTGCTTGAAAATTGCGGTATCGACTCGAAGATATATTCCGGTTATGCATTCGGAATGGGAGTAGAGCGAATTACCAATCTTAAATATCAGGTGAAAGACCTCCGAATGTTTTCGGAAAACGATGTTCGATTCCTTCAGCAATTCGAATCGGCTTATTAATTTTTCGAAAGAAATAAGTATTAAACTCAAAAGGCTGCCTCATTTCATTGGGACAGCCTTTTTGCGTATTTAATTGATATATTTTAACCACATCTGGAATATCCACAGTTTTTACAAGTCAGACAGCCTTCCTGATAAACCAAAGCCTTTTGTCCACAGTTCGGACACGCCTGCTCCGATATCTGAGTTCCATCCGGAATGTATTTCTTCAAAGCTCTTTCAACACCCACTTTCCATGTGTTAATGGATTCGTTGTTGAGTTGAAGTCCTGATACTAATTTAATGACCTGATCGATAGGCATCCCGTAACGCAATACGCCCGAAATTAATTTCGCATAATTCCAGAATTCCTTATCAAATTTATGCGAAAGTCCTTCTACGGTTGTTTTGTAGCCGCGTTTGTTCTGAAATTGAAAATCGTAACGTTTGTTGCCGTTTTCGTCAGTTGTTTTAATGATTTTTCCTTCTGTTACGGTTTTGGGTAACAAAATTCCTTCTTCATCATCAGCTAACCCGGTGAAGATTTCGTAAGGACGATCATCTTTTAAACCTACGAAAGCAATCCACTTGTCTTTTGCATTCTGGAAACGAACAACATCGCACTTCAACTCTTTTGGACGAATAAAATGCTCATCATCATAAGGGAAGCAAATGGTTTTTTCGTCTTTTTTCTCTTCTTTCTTTTCACTGTTCGAAATCAGAACACCGGAACGTGAGCCATCGCGGTAAACAGTAACTCCTTTACAACCGCTTTTCCATGCTTCTTCGTAGAGTTTTCCAACAAGTTCTTCGTTGACATCATTTGGAAGATTAATGGTTACACTGATGGAATGATCGACCCATTTTTGAATACGTCCCTGCATTTGTACTTTTTTCATCCAGTCAACATCGTTGGCCGTTGCTTTATAGTACGGCGATTTGGCTATCAGATCGTCCAGTTCTTCTTTTGTATAATGTTTTGTAGTAGGATATCCGTTTGCTTCCATCCATGTTACAAATTTGTGGTGGAATACCGAATATTCTTCCCACGAATCTCCATTCTCGTCTACAAAATCTATACGGACATTTTTGTCGTTTGGATTCACTTTACGGCGACGGGTGTAAACTGGCATGAACACAGGCTCGATACCTGAGGTGGTTTGAGTCATGATGCTGGTTGTGCCGGTTGGAGCAATAGTCAAGCAAGCAATGTTACGACGCCCATATTTGATCATATCAGCATAAAGTTCAGGATCTGCTTTACGCAAACGGTCGATAAAAGGATTTTTTTCTTCGCGCGATGCTTCATATACTGTAAATGCACCGCGTTCTTTAGCCATTGTTACCGATGAGCGATAAGCCGCCAAAGCCAGAATTTTATGAACTTCTTCTGAAAAATCTGTTGCTTTGTCGGTTCCATAACGATATCCGAGTGCTGCCAACATATCACCCTCACCAGTTGTTCCTACTCCTGTACGACGTCCTTGTGAGGTTTTTAATTTGATTTTTTCCCAAAGTTGGAATTCAGTCAGTTTAATATCATCATCTTCCGGATCCGATTGAATTTTATCAATAATCTTTTCAATTTTTTCCATTTCCAGATCGATGATGTCATCCATAATGCGTTGTGCCAATCCTACGTGCTTTCTGAATAAGTCATAATCAAAATAAGCATCTTTTGTGAATGGATTCACTACATAAGAATATAAATTAATTGCCAATAAACGACAACTATCGTAAGGACACAACGGAATTTCGCCACAAGGATTGGTGGAAACGGTGCGATAACCCAAGTCTGCATAACAATCGGGTACCGATTCGCGAATAATAGTGTCCCAAAATAAAACACCCGGCTCGGCCGATTGCCATGCGTTATGAACTATTTTTTTCCACAATGCAGTTGCATCAATTTTTTTCTCAAACCAGGGTTCTTTCGAATTAATGGGATATTGCTGTGTATATGGTTTACCACTCAAAGCGGCATCCATAAAATCATCGTGCACTTTGACTGAGACATTGGCACCGGTTACTTTACCCGATTCCATCTTAGCATCGATGAATGTTTCCGAATCGGGATGTTTGATAGATACACTCAGCATTAAAGCTCCACGACGTCCATCCTGCGCTACCTCGCGGGTTGAATTGGAATATCTCTCCATAAATGGAACAATTCCCGTAGAAGTTAAAGCTGAATTTTTTACCGGCGATCCTTTCGGTCGGATATGAGACAGATCATGCCCAACACCACCACGGCGTTTCATGAGCTGAACCTGTTCTTCATCAATTTTAATAATGGCACCGTATGAATCCGATTCTCCATCGAATCCGATAACAAAACAGTTGGATAGGGAGGCTACCTGATAATCATTACCAATTCCTGTCATAGGACTACCTTGTGGTACGATGTATTTGAAGTCACGGAATAGTTCGAAAAGTTCATCCTCACTTAGAGGATTCGGATAGTTTTTTTCTATTCGTCCTATTTCTCGTGCAAGTCTTTTGTGCATGTCGTCGGGAGTTAACTCATATACATTTCCGAAAGAATCTTTCAGAGCATACTTGTTTGACCACACGCGGGCAGCCAACTCATCGCCTTTGAAAAACTCGAATGATGCATCACGAATTTCATCAGGTGAATAAATTTTTGTTTCCACGATATAATTATTTGATACGTTAATGGTTATTTGTTGATTTGCACTTTCCGAACTTTATTGAAAATTCGGACTACAATGTTAGGTAAATAATATTAAAAATGCAACAGAAATGAAATTTATTTTAATGACAATAATAGAAAGTTTTCCAAAAAAAAATATAAATAATTTATAATTAGAGTTTTAATAAAAATAGAATTGGAAAAAATTTCCAAAAATAAAATCTAATGAAAAGTATATTTGATTAATTTGTAAACATCAGATATGTTATCAAACTGTTTTTGAAGATAAATTGCGGGGTGATAAAATGATTTTGTTTTTTATAAAATACTACCATTTTTGACAGTGAATATCGCGGCTTCTTTATTTAGACTGGAGAGTATGGTGTCTAAATGTTCGCGATTGGTGTCGGTGATAAAAATCTGACCGAAAAAATCGCCCGAAACTATCCGAACGATTTCCTGTACACGTTTGGTATCTAATTTATCAAATATATCATCGAGTAATAATATGGGTGAAATGCCATGTGTTTGTTTCAAGAATTCATATTGCGCAAATTTTAGCGAAATCAGGTAGGTTTTGTTTTGTCCCTGTGAGCCTACCCGTTTGATGGGAAAACCATCCAGTAACATTTCTAACTCATCTTTGTGTATTCCTTGCGTGGAATATCCCAGAATTTTATCGCGTTCGCGGGTGTTCTTGAGTGAGTCGAGTATGTTTCGTTCCTTGTGTTGGGAATAATATTCCAGACTGATTTTTTCGTACCCACCCGAAATGGTTTCGTAAAAATGTTGAAAAACAGGAATAAATTTTTCGATAAATTTTCTACGTTCGGTGTAAATATATTCTCCCAATGTTGCCATTTGTTCTTCCCAGATTTCATAGAGTGATTCCTCCTGAATAGTGTCAGCTTTCAATAAAGCATTTCGTTGCTTTAGGGCATTATTATATTGCAGTAGCTTTTGAAGGTAGTACTGATTGTATTGCGAGATGACACCGTCGATAAATTTACGTCGTTCCTCGCTTCCTTCAGATATTAGCGCTGAATCGTCGGGCGAAACCAACACCAATGGCAACAAGCCGATATGATCCGAAAGTCTTTCATATTCTTTTTTATTGCGTTTGAATTGTTTTTTTTGTCTTTTCTTCATTCCGCAAAAAATATCTTCTTCTGTTCCATTGACGGAATATTTACCAGAAATCATAAAAAACTCGGAGTCATGCTGTATGTTTTGCGTGTCTATGGGATTAGAGTGGCTTTTGCAAAACGACAGATAATAAATAACGTCCAGCAGATTGGTTTTCCCCATGCCATTATCGCCTATGAAGCAGTTAATTTTAGGCGAGAAACTTAGTTCGGCTTCAGTAATGTTTTTATAATTGAGTATGGATAGGGAATGTAACTGCATGTAGATAAAAAAGATTTTTTTACAAAGATATAAAAATATCGGGCTGGAAAATAATAAAATCATGTTCCGTTAAAGTAATGCTAAAAATTAGGAAATTGTTTGATGAGGAAATATTAAAACCTTACTTTTGCGCTGTATTGAAAAACTTGTCGTAATGAATCAAAAAATCGTAAGGCAATACAGGTCGGTTTTTATTTGCTACTCGCAGTACTTTGTTTGTTCCCATTTTTAAAACCACAAATAGCTCTTTTTGCAGGGTTTGTTTTTGCTCTTTACGGTGTTTTCTGTGGTGAAAGTAATGTTTTTTTTGTATTTTACTCGGGAAGCTTTTTAAAACGGGCAAAGTACAATCTTGCCTCGGAAACGGCAATTTGTGGTGGAAGCGCTATTGCAACCATAGGGTCGGTAGCTAAAGCTGATAAAAATAAAATGCTTGTTTCGCTGGCAACTATATTTTTTCCGAATGCTATCGGGTTGTTTGGGTTTCCTGTTTTGGGGCATTGCTGCAACTTACACCGTAACAATTCGGAATGTGGGTAGCTATAGCCATCCACGATGTGAGTTCGGTAGTGGAAGCCAGAGTCGCTTATGGTGACGAAGCGCTCAAAATGGTAACTACCGTTGAACTTACGTGGGCTTTAGTGGATTATTGTGCTGACAATTTACTGTATTCACTTTAAATCGAAAGACGAGAAAATAGCAATCTCATGGTTTATTTTAATAAAAACATATATATCGGAGTTTTAGTGCTGTTATTATTTATGTCGTCGTGTCAGAAACAAAAACAGGAGGAAAGAAAATCACCACAAAAGACACCTGAAATAGTTTCGGAGTCTGCTATCGTGGATTGCAATTACAGCTTTGATGAGGCAATAGAGGGATCGAAAGCACCGGAAAGTGTGTTGAAACAGTTAGAATTGTTTACCGTTCGGTATTATTCGTTCGACAGAAAACTTCATCAGGGGCAGATCTTGTGTAACAAAAAAATCTCGAAAGATTTAAAAAAAGTATTTGTGTTGATAGAACAAATCGGGTTTCCGGTAGGCAAAGTAATTCCTGCTGTAAGATACAAATGGGACGATGATGCCTCGATGGAGGATAATAATTCTTATAGTTTTTGTTACCGTAATGTGGAATATTCCAAACATGCCATTGGTATGGCTATGGATATCAATCCTTTTCAGAATCCGGTAAGATGGAATGAAAAATATAAAACCTCCCATTGTGACAAACCAACTGGTGCTATTTACGATCCCGATGCCCCCGGTACATTTTATCCCGAACATCCAGTTGTCCGGAAATTTAGTGAACTGGGGTTCAGATGGGGCAGAACTTTTCACAGAAATGACGATGATCATCATTTCGAAAAGTGATAATAATCACTAATTTTACTTGTAGGTTGACGTTTTTATTATTAAATTTGCGATAAATTCTCAGAAAATACGGAAAATCACTAACAAATTCATAATATGGCAAAATACAGCAGAGACGAAGCTCTCAAATACCATTCCAGTGGGAAACCCGGCAAAATAGAGGTAGTACCCACTAAACCTTATAGTTCACAACGCGATTTATCTTTGGCATACTCCCCTGGAGTTGCAGAACCGTGTCTCGAAATTGAAAAAGATCCGAATGCGGCTTACGAATATACTTCGAAAGGAAATTTGGTTGCCGTAATCTCGAATGGCACGGCAGTTTTGGGCTTGGGTGACATCGGAGCTATGGCTGGTAAGCCTGTCATGGAAGGGAAAGGTTTGCTTTTCAAAATTTTTGCGGGTATTGATGTGTTCGATATCGAGGTGAATCAGAAAGATCCTGAAAAATTTATTGAAGTAGTGAAGGCTATTGCTCCTACTTTTGGAGGTATTAATCTGGAAGATATCAAGGCGCCAGAATGCTTCGAAATAGAAGAACGTTTGAAGGCAGAACTGGATATTCCTATTATGCACGATGACCAGCATGGGACAGCTATTATTTCTTCAGCAGGATTAATCAATGCGCTGGAGCTGGTTGGTAAAAAAATTGAAGATGTCAAAATAGTGGTGAACGGGGCTGGAGCTGCTGCTAATTCGTGTACGCAACTATATATGATGTTGGGTGCCAAACTTGAGAATATCGTAATGGTGGACTCGAAAGGAGTTATTAATGTGGAACGCACTGACCTGAATTCACGCAAAAAACCTTTTGCTACCTCACGTAAAATATATACACTGGCCGAAGCGGTGAAAGATTCCGATGTTTTTCTTGGTTTGTCGGTTGCTGGAGTGTTATCGAAAGAGATGGTACAGAGCATGAATGCAAACCCGATAGTTTTTGCACTGGCTAATCCAAATCCTGAAATTTCTTATGATGATGCGGTAGCTGCTCGTCCAGATATTATTTTTGCTACCGGACGTTCCGATCATCCGAATCAAATTAACAATGTGCTTGGTTTTCCATATATTTTTAGAGGAGCTTTGGATGTCCGTTCAAAATGTATCAACGAGGAAATGAAAGTAGCAGCTGTACGCGCTATTGCAGAACTAACTAAAAAACCGGTTCCTGATGTGGTAAATACTGCTTATAGTCTGAAACGCTTGAGTTTTGGGCGTGATTATATTATCCCCAAACCACTCGATCCGCGTTTACTTACCATAGTGGCGCCTGCTGTAGCCAAAGCGGCTATGGAGTCGGGCGTGGCACGTATTGCTATCAGCGACTGGGATGCTTACAATAGTAAACTGAGGGAAATGATGGGTTACGACAACAAAATGCTACGTCGTTTCTACGATTTGGCTCGTCAGACTCCTAAAAAAGTGGTTTTTTCGGAATCTAATCATGTCAATATGCTAAAAGCGGCCGAAGCTGCATTGGCGGAAGGGATCTGTTATCCCATATTGTTGGGGAATGAAGAGAAAATAAGTAATATCGCCAATGAAAATCAGATTGACCTTACGGGTATTCAGATTATCAATTTGCGTCACGACCGAGAAGAAGAACGTCGCGTGCGTTTTGCCAAAATGCTTACTGATAAAAGATTCCGTGAGGGAATGACTTATGAAGAAGCTTATGAAAAAATGTGGGAACGTAACTATTTCGGAATGATGCTGGTAGAAACAGGTGAAGCTGATGCGCTGATTACTGGTGTTTATACCAAATATGTTGATTCAGTTCAGGCTGCAAAAGAGGTGATTGGTATTCGTCCCGGGCTTAATCACATTGGGGCAATGCATATTTTAAATAATAAAAAAGGAACTTTCTTTCTGGCTGATACTTTGTTCAACCGTCACCCAAGTACCGAAACCCTTATCGATATTGCCAAATTGACTTACGACACTGTTAGATTTTTTGCTCATGAGCCGGTAATGGCCATGTTGTCGTACTCCAATTTCGGTTCCGACAAGCAGGGTAGTCCGGCCAGCGTGCATCAGGTAGTCGATACTTTGCACAAGGATTATCCTGAAATGATTGTTGATGGAGAAATGCAGGTAACATTTGCATTGAATCAGCCACTGAGAGATGAAAAATATCCGTTTTCCAAATTAAAAGGGAGAAATGTAAATACACTGATATTCCCTAATTTGAGTTCGGCCAATACAGCCTACAAAATGTTGATAGAGATGGGTGTGAGCGAAACGATAGGTCCGATACAAATGGGACTAAATAAGCCTATACATATTTTAGATGTGGAAAGTTCGGTACGCGATATTGTGAATATGACGGCTATTGCTGTCTTAGATGCTATTGTTCAGGAGCAAATTGACAATTCTGCAGTGGCAAAAGTTTTGTAAAGAGTTTTTATAAATAATATTTAATCTCAGCGGGAAAGTTATTCCAAATAACTTTCCCGCTTTTTTTTGAACCCTTAGGTTCGAAACGATAAAAAACAAACCCATCTGAAAATAATCAGATGAGTTTGTAATTTAACTTATTAGGATATAAGTCAAAATTTTATACCGATATTCGTTTTTTTAATCTTCCAATAGTATTTCCATGATAGTGCAAGCTGCTTTCGCAACCGGGCTACCAGGACCAAAGATTGCGGCCACACCTGCTTTGTACAGATAATCGTAATCCTGAGCAGGAATTACACCTCCCGCAATAACGATAATGTCTTCACGACCGAGTTTCTTCAGTTCGTCAATTACCTGTGGAACTAATGTTTTATGGCCAGCTGCTAAGGAAGAAACGCCCATTACATGCACGTCATTTTCTACAGCTTGTTTTGCAGCTTCGGCAGGAGTTTGAAACAATGGTCCCATATCCACGTCGAATCCGCAGTCGGCATAACCTGTTGCTACTACTTTAGCACCGCGGTCGTGTCCGTCCTGACCCATTTTTGCGATCATGATACGTGGACGACGACCTTCTTTCTGAGCAAATTTCTCAGTCAACTCGCAAGCTTTCTTAAAGTTTGCATCGTTTTTTGTTTCTGATGAGTACACGCCTGAAATAGTTCTGATAGTTGCTTTATAACGTCCGCATACAGCTTCGCATGCGTCAGAAATTTCACCGAGTGAAGCACGAACACGCGCTGCTTCAACAGCTAATTCTAATAAATTACCGTTTCCGGTGCGGGCACATTCGGTAATCGCTTCCAAAGCAGCTTTCACTGCTGTTTCGTTGCGGTTAGCACGCAGTTGTTGTAATCTTTCTATTTGTTGGATACGAACAGCAGTATTGTCCACTTCCAAAATATCGATTGGATCTTCTTTTTCAAGACGATATTCGTTTACACCGATGATTTTTTGTGAACCTGAGTCGATACGAGCCTGTGTACGTGCAGCGGCTTCTTCGATACGCATTTTTGGAATACCGGTTTCGATAGCAGCAGCCATACCACCCAGTTTTTCCACTTCTTCAATCAATGCCCATGCTTTTTCTGCCAGTTCATTAGTCAGCGTTTCGATATAATATGAACCTGCCCATGGATCTACTTCGCGGCAAATATCAGTTTCCTGTTGGATATAAATCTGAGTGTTACGTGCTATACGGGCTGAGAAGTCAGTTGGCAGAGCAATAGCTTCGTCCAATGCATTGGTATGCAATGACTGAGTGTGACCCAGTGCAGCACCCATGGCTTCGATACATGTACGGCCCACGTTGTTGAACGGATCTTGTTCTGTCAACGACCAACCTGAAGTTTGTGAGTGCGTACGTAATGCCAGCGATTTTGGGTTTTTAGGATTGAATTGCTTTACAATACGTGCCCACAACATACGTGCAGCGCGCATTTTGGCTATTTCCATAAAATGATTCATACCAATTGCCCAGAAGAATGACAAACGTGGAGCGAACGAGTCAATATCCATCCCTGCATTTACTCCGGCACGAAGATATTCAAGTCCATCAGCCAATGTGTAAGCCAACTCAATATCAGCAGTTGCACCTGCTTCCTGCATGTGGTAACCCGAAATAGAGATAGAGTTGAATTTAGGCATGTTTTTCGAAGTGTATTCAAAAATATCAGCAATAATTTTCATGGAGAATTTTGGTGGGTATATATATGTGTTACGCACCATAAATTCTTTCAAAATATCGTTTTGAATAGTACCTGCCATTTCTTCTAATTTAGCACCTTGCTCTAAACCTGCATTGATATAAAATGCAAGGATAGGAAGTACAGCTCCGTTCATGGTCATAGAAACTGACATTTTATTCAATGGAATACCATCGAACAATACTTTCATATCTTCGATAGAGCAGATAGACACACCTGCTTTACCTACGTCACCCACTACACGTTCGTGATCGGCATCATATCCGCGGTGTGTAGCAAGGTCGAATGCCACTGAGAGACCTTTCTGACCGGCAGCCAGATTACGACGGTAGAATGCATTTGATTCTTCGGCAGTAGAGAACCCGGCATACTGACGGATAGTCCAGGGTTGCATGGCATACATTACTGAGTAAGGTCCACGCAAATATGGTGGAAGACCAGCAGCATAGTTTAAATGCTCTATACCAGCAAGATCTTCTTTTGTATAAAATGGTTTTACCGGAATAAGCTCAGGAGTCAACCAGTTACTTGTTACTTCAGGCGCTACACCGGTAGTAACATTTTTAATATCAATATTTTTAAAATTTGGTTTCATACTTAGCTTATTTAATTAATTGTGAATTGAAGTTTTTCAATGTATCTAACACATTTGATTTTACATTTATAAAATGTTCAATACCAATAGCTTTTAAATCGTCGGTACATGCGGGTGCACCTGCTACCACGAACAATGTTTTTCCTTTGGAAGCTTCGTAAGCTGTCGGAGCAAGTTCAGCATATTCATCGTCGCTGGAACAAAGAACGATAATGTCTGCATCTGCTTTAACTGCTGCTTCAACACCCTCTTCCACTGTTTTGAATCCAAGATTATCCACTACTTCGTAACCGACACAAGCAAAGAAATTACAAGAGAATTGCGCGCGCGCTAAACGCATTGCCAAATTACCTATTGTCAACATAAATGCTTTTGGTCGCTTGGCAGCAGCCTCAGTAGCAAAGCGTAATGCTTCGAATTCCTTGGCAGCACGCGAAGCTTTTAATGTTTTTACATCTGTTTCTTCTTCACAATCGCATCCTTCGTTTTTTAATTCAACTTTCGATGAAGCTATTTCGCTAAAGTTGGGGAACTGATTAGTTCCGAGTAACACTTCTCTGCGACTTGATATAGATTTTAACCGTCCGGTAGCAGTGGCTTTAACAGAATCTTGAATTGTCCCAGCTTTAACGGCAGCAAAGAAACCGCCATTGTCTTCTACTTCAAGGAAAAGCTTCCATGCCTGTTCGGCAATTTGGTTGGTAAGTGTTTCAATATAATAGGAACCAGCGGCAGGAT
>WSSedL1CaDRAFT_10001323_pt1 | contig 14737 bp, 15 predicted proteins | sample WetSurSL1Cattail_FD_9464 | JGI IMG/M metagenome (IMG submission 9464)
TACAGGGTGAATTAAATTCTCCTTTGACATAGATATTTTGGTTTTCCAAATTTAGATTGGTATCCAGTGTGAGTCCATTGTTTAATTCCTCATACCCCACCGATGTAAAAATCCTTCGGTCTACCGAGAGACTGGGAAAGCTCGATATGAGATTAATCAAATGCTATCCTGGCATAAAATAACATATTCAGGTTGAAAGATTTCGGTTCAATTTTCTTAAAGCGGGCACTTATCTCCGACACGCATTTCGGAATATTTCGGAATATGATCTAAAAGTTTTACAAATAGGTATACAAGCTTGACATTTGAAACAGAAAAAATATAAAATATGGATGAAAATGAAATGGATGAATGGGGTGTCATAAAATGCTTACTGAAGAAAGAAAACGAGCTATTCTTGATATTCTTCAAGAAAAAATGTCTGTTTCAGTAGGTGAACTCAGTGATTTATTTAATGTATCCGACGTAACCATTCGAAAGATATTGAACGAATTGGACAATTACGGATTTTTGAAACGGACCCGGGGTGGTGCGGTCAGTCTCGCCACTTCCATCCGGGAGTTTGAAGAGAAAGAAAAAGAAGCCAAAAATACCGCGGAGAAAAAGGCTATTGCTAAAAAAGCTTATGAACAGATTGAGGATGGCGAAACTGCTTTTATCGATGCCGGTTCGACTACCTTAGAACTGATTCGGTTCATTAAAAACGGTAACAAACGTAATATTGTGGTGATTACCAATGCAATTAACCTGGCGGTTGAGATGGTTGATGCTGAAGATATTGACTTAATTTTGATTGGCGGTAATGTCCGCCACCGAATTCTTTCTTGCGTAGGAGGGCTTACCGAGCGGGCGATTGAGAGTCTATATTTTGATAAAGTGTTTTTGGGCGCCAACTGTATCGACATTGAACATGGCGTAACGACCCCCAATACATATGAAGCCCAAGTAAAACAACAGATGTTAAAATCGGCTAAACAGAAAATCGTATTGGCCGATTCCAGTAAGTTTAATGAAACATCTTTGGTGAAGGTTTGCCCGATTGAGAGTATTGATTTGCTCATTACCGATTGGAATATACAGACAGAGTATATTAAGCAGATTCGCGAACTAGGGGTAACCGTTATTGTCGCCGAACCCGGTGAGTAAATTTTAGCTTTTTAGATGTGAATAAAAAATTAACAGAAAGAAGTGTTGCAAATGCCTTTAGTTACAAGTAAGCTGATGCTGGAGGATGCCCGGAGAGGCAAGTACGGGGTGGCTGCATTTAATATCGAAAATATGGAAATGGTTCAGACGGTGCTCGCGACCGCTGCTGAACTTCAGGCTCCGGTGATGATCCAAACCACACCGGGGACGATCAAATACGCCGGAGTGGAAATGCTGGCAGCCATGGTCCGGACCGCTGCCAAGTCTTGCCCGGTTCCGGTGGCACTCCATCTTGATCACGGCGAAAGTTTTGACCTGGCTGTGCAGACACTGCGAGCAGGGTATACATCAATCATGATTGACGGTTCCAAGCTTCCTTTCGCGGAAAATATTGCGGTTTCCAGGCGGGTAGTCGAGATGTCCCATGCGGTGGGTATTCCGGTTGAGGCCGAGCTCGGTAAGGTCGGCGGCAAAGAAGACGGCTTGGAAGTTAGTGACAAGTCCGCCAGTTTTACTGATCCTGCCGAAGCCAAAGAATTTGTATTCAAAACCGGGATTGATTCGCTGGCGGTCGCCATTGGGACAGCCCATGGTTTTTATAAGGGTGAGCCGAAGTTGGACTTTGAGAGGTTGGCCGAGATTCGCAAGATAGTTGATATCATTTTGGTATTACACGGGGCATCCGGCGTTCCGGATGATATGGTACGGAAAGCAATCACGCTTGGCGTCAGCAAAGTAAATTTCGCTACCGAGCTCCGGGCCGCATTGACCAGAGGAGTACGAGAGGCGCTGGTGGATCAAAGCATCATCGATCCCAAGAAATTTATGGTGAGCGGTAAAAAAGCCGTGCAGGAGATCGTCAAACAAAAAATCATCCTTTGCGGTAGCGCCAATAAGGCGATAGCCTAATAGTAAAAGCAGGATTGTATGATCCGTATTCGATATTGGTTACCAGGTAGTGGTTGGGAACTAAGGGTAAAGACCGGCTAAGGGCAGTAAATTAGCTGGTCTTTTTATTGCCTGGAGGAATTTATTTTGAAATAGATGGATGATTAATCGTGTAGTTTCTATAGTTGGAGACAGCAGTATTACCAATACTATTGCTCTTTAATGAAGATTTGATATAATTGGAAATAGATTGGGCCGAGTCGATTGGACGCTATCACAATGAGGTAAATATATTGGACACCGGGAGGTGTCCCTTTTGATAAAAAAGAAAAGGCAAAGGATCCGGCTGTAGGCCTAAAACCTTTGGTAAACGGGATAGGCACCTTCTTTAAATAGAGCCATAAGCAATAGATAATCGATAATTTTAAGGTTGACTTTTATTGTCAAATTGCGTAACTTGTAATTGAAATTGGGTAAACCAATCGGAGGTGGATTTGAATATGCCGCAGCAATTAAGTGAAAAACTAATGCAAGCCATTCAGGTGATGGGGCGCGACTATTTAATACGAAAAATTGTTCTTTTTGGATCGCGTGCTCGGGGAGAGGCGAAGCCCACCAGTGATATTGACTTAGCTGTATATGCGCTGCCGGGATTTACTGATCAGGGGCGGTTTGCCAGTNGTCTGGATGACCTGGAGACNCTGTTGAAGATTGATTTGGTTTATGTGGATGAGGCTACGGATCGGAAACTGTTGGATAATATACGGCAAGAAGGGGTGGTAATCTATGAACAATCATCAAACCAAGTTTGAAAATTATACTCGGGCTCTCGTAAAGCTAAGAGAAGGGATCTTGAAATGCGATGAAAACGATGACTTGGATCGAGATGGTTTGATTCAGCGGTTTGAATTCACTTTTGAACTGGCTTGGAAAACGCTCCAGGCGATGTTTGAAAATGAAGGATTGATCGGTTTGAATTCCCCCAAAACGGTATTGAAAGAGGCTTTGAAAGCAGGATTAATTGATGATGAGGAAATTTGGTTGAAAATGTTGACGGATCGCAATTCCACCGCGCATATCTACAATGAACGGATGGCAATTGAGATTTGTAACCGGATCAGACAAGCACATGAAATGCCCTTAGAGCAACTGGCGGTTCGGATCGAAAAAAGGATAAAATAGAATGAGGTGACAGCCGATGAAGAGACGACCGCGCCTCTATCCATTCGCCGGATAAGACAGCCAAAGCGGTGGATATAGTAATGGAGCAGACCAAGTTGATGTGTCAAAATGGGAGTCGATAATTATGATAAGAGATTATGGAGGAACTTACAGTGTATTATAGTAACGGAAATTATGAAGCATTTGCCCGTCCTTTAAAACCGGCTGAGGTGGATAAAAAATCAGCATATTTAGTCGGCGCCGGTTTAGCATCCCTGGCAGCGGCCTGTTTTTTAGTACGAGATGGCCAGATGAAGGGCGAAAACATTCATATTCTGGAAGAACTTACTATCGCCGGCGGAGCCTGCGATGGTATCAAAGAAAGTGAAAAAGGGTTTATTATCCGCGGCGGCCGAGAGATGGAAAATCACTTTGAATGCTTGTGGGATTTGTTCCGTTCCATTCCTTCGATTGAGACGGCAGGGGTTTCCGTTTTAGATGAATATTATTGGTTGAATAAGCAAGATCCCAACTATTCTATGACAAGAGCAACGGTTAACCGAGGTGAGGATGCTCATACGGATGGTAAATTTGGCTTACGTCAAAAAGCCGCTAAGGAAATTGTAAAGCTATTTTTTACCAGAGATGAAGATTTGTATGATCGGAAGATTGCCGATGTATTCACGGATGAATTCTTTTCCTCCAACTTTTGGCTTTATTGGAGGACCATGTTTGCCTTCGAGGATTGGCACAGTGCGTTAGAAATGAAACTCTACCTTCAGAGATTCATTCATCACATTGGCGGCTTGCCGGATTTTTCCGCCTTGAAGTTTACCAAGTACAATCAATATGAGTCATTGATCAAACCCATGATAAAATATTTGGAAAGCCATGGCGTTCAGTTTCAATATGACACCAGAGTAATCGACGTTGCTTTTGATATTCAAAACGATAAAAAGCTTGCCCGCAAAATTATTTATGAACACGGCGGCAAGCAAGAATGGATTGAACTGACTAAAAATGATCTGCTGTTTATTACCAATGGAAGTTGCACCGAAAATTCCACCCTTGGCGACCAAGACCACGCGCCGGAGTTTAACGATTCGATTGGCGGGTGTTGGCGGTTATGGAAAAACATTGCCAAACAAGACCCGGCTTTCGGTAACCCGGATAAATTTTGCGCCAACACCAACGCCACGAACTGGGAATCTGCCACAATTACCACCCTTGATCAAAGGATCCCGCCCTACATTGAGAAAATTTGTAAAAGGGACCCATTTAGCGGCAAGGTGGTTACCGGCGGTATCATTACAGTGAAAGACTCAAAATGGCTTATGAGTTATACTGTAAATAGACAACCCCATTTTAAAGAACAACCACAAGACCAACTAGTAGTGTGGGTATACGGCTTATTCACCGATGTTCCGGGCGATTATATCCAAAAGCCGATGAAAGAATGTACCGGCTTGGAAATTACCGAGGAATGGCTTTACCATATGGGCGTTCCTGAATCCGAGATTCACGAACTCGCTGCCGAATCTGCGCGTTGCGTCCCTTGCATGATGCCGTATATTACTGCATTTTTTATGCCAAGAACCAAAGGTGACAGGCCGAAAGTTGTGCCGTACGGCAGTGAAAATTTTGCCTTTATCGGTCAGTTTGCCGATACAGTTCGCGACACGGTGTTTACAACAGAGTATTCAGTGAGAACGGCTATGGAAGCAGTTTACACATTACTAGACATTGATCGCGGAGTGCCGGAGGTTTTTGCTTCTTGCTATGATATCCGGGTATTGCTGGATTCGACGGCCAAGATGATGGACGGTAAAAAGCCCGTTGAGATGAAACTACCGTTGATATTGAGCTTGGGTCGAAAGATGGTATTAAAGAAGATTTCGGGAACAGTGATTGAAGAAATATTGAAAAGATATAACATAATTTGACATCATAATTCCACTAGCCTCGGCACATGTCCGGTGGCAGGCAAAAACTTTGTAAGCAGGTCGCTGGTTTGGATCTTCAGACTGGCAGTATTGACGCAGGGATGACAGCCAATATATTCATCGTTTAAAACTTCCTTATCGATAAGCAACTTAACACGGTGGTCCTGATCGTTCATCAGACCCAGGATACTGACCGAACCCGGTTTGATATTCAAATACCTTTCCATATATTGCGCATCGGCAAAAGATAATCGCGAGGAATTGATTTGTTTGGATAGATCCTTGGTCTTAAATCTCTTATGGCCGGGCATCATCAACAGATAAAAATTGGTTGCTTGAGAGTTGCCGAGGAATAGATTTTTGCAGATGGAGATTCCGAGTAGCTTTTCAACCTGGTGACAAACGTCAATCGAGGCGGTTTCATCATGATCCAACCGGCAATAAGGGATTGCCAGCTTGTCCAGGAAAATGTAAGTGTCCATTTCCTTTGGCAAGCGGTTGGCGCCGTCCGGTTTAGTCGTATAAATGGTAGGATCGATGGTAATGGTTTTCATGACTTTCATTATTATACGCCAATATTTTACCGGACTCAACCCCCTAAAAGTAGGCTACCTGACCCTGAAGGCAATCGAAAGGATGAAAATGTGCCTAAACCAAAGAATTATGAAATGTTGGCTTGCGTGAAATATAATTTTTTATCGTATTCAGCTATCTTGTTTTTGTAGATATCAATCTTCTCCTCTAGACGCTCCAGATTGGATTCCCATTTTGCTTTTTTCTCCAACACCAATAAACGGTGTTGCTCCAGCATTTTTAACCGTTCTGCCAGCGTGAAATCACCTTGATAACGAAGCGAGGCATATTTTTTCATCCTTTGAATGGGCATTCCAGTCTCTTTAAGCTTTTTTATAAAAAGAATCCAACCGATGTCCGCCTCGGTGTAGCGGCGTCTGCCGGCGACATCTCTCATAACCAAAATAAGCTGTTCTTTTTCGTAGTAACGTAAAGTGTCGATGGATAAATTGATAATTGCTGAAAATTCCCCAATTGAATAACTCATTGTTTACCTTCCAAAATCATATTTTGTCGCTTGACATGGAGTCAACTCCAGATAGTATGATCCTATTATATTACAAAATAGGAGATGGGGAAAATGGATCAAAATCGTTATGAACGGGGAATGGAAAAACTTTCCGAGATTGATGGAAAAGGAGGAAAAGAAGTCATCGCTTCATTACAAGATACTGCGCCAGATTTAGGGAAGTATATCATTGAATTTGCATTCGGTGATATTTATTGCAGGGAAGGCTTAAATCTGCAAGAACGGGAGATGGTTACCATAACCAGCTTGCTTACGGCAGGGGGAGCTGAACCGCAGCTGGAAGTTCACATTAATGGAGCTTTGAATGTTGGTGTTACACCGAAAAAAGTCGTTGAAACCTTTTTGCAGTGTATCCCCTATACTGGATTTCCCAAGGTACTTAATGCGGTTAAAGTTGTCAAGAAAGTTTTGAGTGAGCGGGGAATTATATTGGAAGAACATTAGTCTTGATAAGATGACTTGATGGGAAACAATATTCCTAAATAGCAATTTAATAACGAAATGACGGTTTTAAAACAGATCAAGGCCGTCATTTTTATATTTCCGGTAGGATTTGGGTTCCGATTTTGGATGGAAAATTGACCGAAGAATAATTTTTCCACCCAACCTTCCTATACTTGTACTGCTGCCCAAATCGTAAAATAGGAGAGGGGACAGCTTTAGCTGTAATGGTCAACTCTTTCGTATCGATCAGAGTGTCCCCGGTCCCGGATGTTTTCCCGCTCCTGCTTACAGAGTGCTCTTGTTCTTGATTACTTAGTCTTCTTTTTTTGTGCCGCTAGCTTTTGTTTTTGGCTCTTTTCTTTATCCTTTTTTCCGCCTTTGTCTCCCATGGTGTGGCTCCTTTCTATTTTGATATGTATCATTTTACCGGGAATGTGAGTGCTGCCCTGTATCAAGGGGTTCCTTTTTTAACCAATAAATTGTTCTCGGTTGGAACTGGAAATTCCTTCTATGAATATATGAGAAAGGTAAACAAACCGAGAAGTCAACTTGTAATTTTAATTTGGAATCGACTTGACAAGTACACAAAAATAGTATTAAATGTTAATATAATAAATCATTAACATAATATAATATAATATAAATTTCAAACTCAAGGAGGAATTTTCAATGGCGATCGAATGGACGGAAGATCTGACGGTAGGGGTTTCTAAAATTGACGATCAGCATAAGGAGTTGTATCGGCGGATCAATCAATTGCTGGAAGCCTGCAGTCAAAGTAAGGGGCGGGAAGTTATCGGAGAAACCATCAATTTTTTAGGGGAGTATGTTGTAGACCATTTTGGTCAGGAAGAGGCCTACATGCAAAAATATAATTATCCGGAGTATCCCAAACATAAAGGGTATCACACTGAATTTATCAAAAGTTTTCAAGATTTAAAAGCCCGGTTTGAAACAGACGGCCCAGGAACACATATCATCATTATGACTAACCGAGTGGTGGTCAACTGGCTGAATAACCATATCCGGAATGTGGATAATTTACTGGGTGTTTTTTTAAAAGATAAGCTATAATACAAAGTTGCTTTCAATTTGATAATAATTCAAGAAGCAGCGTTGTATTTTACAATTCGGAGGAAAATCGACATGATTTTAAAATGGACCGAAGAACTATCAACCGGCGTTAATGAAATCGATAATCAGCATCGGGAATTGTTCACGCGTACCAATGGTTTATTACAAGCGATGCATGAAGGAAAAGGTAAAGATGAGATTCAAAAAGTCATGTCATTTTTAGATGATTATGTTGTGAGTCACTTCGGGGTGGAAGAAGAATTCATGACCCAGTATAATTACCCGGGAATTGCCCGTCACAGAGAACTTCATCAAGGTTTTACAGTTAATTTCAGCGATATTAAACGAGAGTTGGAAAGCGACGGGCCTTCTTCGGCATTAGTCATTCAAACCCAGCGCAAGCTTTCGGATTGGTGGATTAATCATATTGCAACGGTTGATAAGGAACTGGGAGCATTCTTAGTTCAAAAAACCCAATGATTCAATAGTTCGATAATGGACTCGGTTTATGATTAGTCAAATTCCCCAAAGAAAGCTGGAGTTCAATCCGGTTTTTGGTGCGATTTTAAAACAAATCATCGGCCGCGATCCTTTGGGGCTCCATAGTATTTTTTCTCAGAAACGTTCTATTGAACGAGGTAACGCCTTTAAACTAAAGGAGCGCGCACCCATAATCCTTGCTTGGGGTCAAGGTCAGTTTTTGGTGGACCTCGCCAAGCTATGTTTTGAGTCGGGTAATTTGACTGACCCTAAAGGAATACCCTGCCAAGACAATCCCTTGCTTTTTGCCCACGCCAGCCCGACGTTACAAACTCATAAAGAACTTTGGCTGAATAATATCATGAAGATGGTATAATTTTGTCGATGGGTTACAATTAATGACTTTTGTGAGATTATCAACTTGGGCAAAAATAAAATTATCTTTAATAAATTGTTAAAGGAATGTTGAATATTTTGGAGAATATTCCGGCAAAAAGAATAATGGAGGCCGGAAATATTATGATTAAATATCATGACATTATAAGCAAATTGACTTTTAAATCGGAAAATGATTCTCAAAGTCGCTTTTTCCCTGTTGGGGTCGACCTATTACTCGATCGAATTAAAGAAAAGGGATATGTGGTTCACATCCACGACTTGGCTTATAATAATATCGATATCGAATTAGTGAATCAAGAAGATTGCAAAGAACGGGGATTGACATTTGAACATTCGGTTGATTGAAATACTTGTAGGTGATTGAAGTACCCTGCGGGTGATTAAAGCACCTTGTGGGTGATAGAATATCTGTTGATTAAAAGTACCTGTGGGTGATTGAGACACTTTGGGTGCTTTTTTGTTTGAATAAAAAATTGTATCAAATTATTATTTTCAAAATAGGAACTATCCCTATCTATCCCTCAAAAGAGAAGACAACTTTGCCAGTTGGAAAGGAACTACCCTAAAAGAATCGAATAAATCAAGGATAAATGGCTTTTTATCATAAAGGCCACTTTAAAATCGATCCCAGGGGGTAGCCGGAATGCCGTGGCAACTTATGACAGTAATGATCGCCTTGTTTGCTAGCAGCATTATTACCGGATCGTTAGCAATCTTTTCTTATCACCGCCGTCAGAACGGGGCTAAAGAGTTTGCGGCATTAATGATTGCGCTTACCATCTATTCATTCGGTTATGGGTTTGAACTTTCAAGCAAAACTATAGCTCAGGTGATGTTTTGGAATAAGGTAGAATATTTGGGCATTGCCTTTATACCTCTTTTCTGGGTTTCACTGGTAAATAATTATATTGGGGTTTCAAAACGGGTACGGGTTTTGGTATTCCATATCCTGTTACCGGTCTCCATCATCGTGCTAATGGCTAATTTCACCAATGGTTTTCACCATCTATATTACATACAAGTTGGATTTAATCCGGGGGCTCCTTTTCCAGTAGCCGCATACACATCGGGGCCTGCGGGTATCGGTTATTTGGCTTATCTATACACGTCGTTGTTTGGAGGTAATGTATTACTTATCGTAACCCTGGTGAGAGCGGCTAAATTATACCGTAGACAGATTTTTATTGTTGTCTGCGGATCAATGGTTACCTGGCTTGGAAGTATCATTTATTTGTTGGGCTTAACCCCGTTCGATCTCGACCCGAGTCCGTTCGCGTTTACAATAGCGGGTTTAATCTTTACCTGGGGAGTTTTCCGGCATAAGTTGTTTGATCTGTCACCGATCGCCCGCAGTATTATCTTTAGCACAATGCGGGATGGCGTTTTGATACTGGATTTACAAGACAGAATTGTGGACTATAATCCGTATATTCAAGAAATATTTTCGGAATTAACACCCGCTGTAATCGGGAGAGAAATGGCTGATATTTTGCGCGCGCGGGGGGATACCCCTGAGTTCGCCCACCAAATCGGCAATAATTTGGAGCGATGCGTATTTTGTATCGGCAGTGCAAAAAAACGATGGATTGAATCCCGGCTAACCCTGATATTTTCCAATACAGGAACGCCGATTGGGAAAATTCTTATTCTCAACGATATTACCCTGCAACGGGAAGCTCAAAACCATCTGATTCAAACTGAGAAAATGACCGCTCTCGGCTATTTAGTATCCAATGTGGTTCACGAAATGAATACTCCTTTGGCGGCTATCAAAGCCACAGCCGAAAATATGGAGCAAACTTTTGACGCCATTTGGCAACAAATGGCGGCCTTTTTGGATGGACTTGATGATGATCAAAAACAACTGTTTCAGGAGCTTATTGCAAAATTACCGACCGTCGTTGCATCCCGGCCCATGATTGGGACTGCGGATCGGCGGGGACAGCAAATCCTTCAAGCGTTGGTGACCTTGTTACGGGAGAAAGGAATTCAGGCTGCTGACGATATCGCCCGTTTCTTTGTCGAATTGGGAATTGCGGAAGAGTTTGAGCGTTTTATCCCGATCATCGAAAATGAGAGTGGCAAGACGCAGTTGCGATTCATTTTAACCATCGCATCCCAGCGCCTAAAGATCGACCACGCCTTGTTACAAGAAGAAAAGGCAGCCCAAATTGTGGTTGCATTGAAAAGTTATAGCCATCCCGGGGGGTAAAAATATTTTTCGGGCAAGGAAGGGTCGCTAAAATGATCAAATCATTAATTTTATGTGTTGATGATGAAAAAAGCATTCTTGATAGCCTTGACAGACAACTTCAAGACGAGTTCGGCTCGGAGTTTGCCGTGGAACTTGCCGAAAGTGTCGAAGAGGCTCAGGAGATTATTACCGAAAGCTTAGCCAATCAGATTGAAATACCTGTTATATTGGCCGATTATCTGATGCCGGGTTGCACCGGGGATCAATTCTTGATTTGGACCCATGCCAAAACTCCAGACACTTGTAATATCATGCTGACCGGACAAGCGGGTTTGGATGCGGTGATAACTGCCATTAATTATGCCGGACTCTATCGTTACATTGCCAAACCCTGGGAAAGGAACGACTTAATCTTAACCATTAAAGAAGCAATCGCCAGTTTCAGGCAGCGGAAGATGATTCAGTTGCAAAATGCCGGATTACAGTTGCTGAATGCCCAATTAGAACAGAACAATAAAGATTTGGATGAGCAGGTAACTGTACGGACCCAGGAATTAAATCAGCAAAGGATTTTGTTTCAGCAAGTATTCGATAACTCGCCCGATGGTATGGTTATAATCGCTGAAACCGGACAAGTTTTACAAGCGAATAAATCCTTTGGAGTCATATTCGGTTATGATTTATCCGAAGTTAAAGGTGGCAGTCTGCCGGAGCTCATTGTGGCCTCGGAGTTTTGCCGAGAATCGAGGGAGTTTACTGCTACTGTGATGGCTGGACAGACTGTGCAACAGGAAACCCAACGGTCAACGAAGGATGGCAAGTCGATTCCGGTCTGTTTGACCGCTTATCCTTTACAGATTGATGAGTCGGCCAAGGGCGCTATTGTAATTTATCAGGACTTGACTTTTAAGCGTCAAACTGCGGATCTACTTCAGCGCGCCTATGTCCGGCAACGCCGCAATGATTTTTTTAACGGGATCATGGCAAGCCCAAAAAAGATCACGAATGATATTTATGTTCAAGGACAATTGTTGGGTATTCGGTTAAAAAGTTCATTTTTGCTGTTTTTTATCCACTTGACAGACTGGGAAAAAAGTCTGGACTTACCGGTTGCGGACCAGGTAACCGGCACGCAAGTGTTGATTGACAAAATTATCGATTGGTTTTCGGAAAAGCCTCGGATCTACGCCTGGAATTCTCAAGCCGGAATTGGGGTTTTATATACCGTAACAACCGATCATCGGAGTGACATCCCGGTTGAAAAACAAATTGCCGGGGGGTTATTGGAACAAATTCGCTGTGATTTTCCCCAGATCCAATTGGCACTGGGACTTTCCGAGTTCTATCCGGAGATGGAATGCCTCTCCGAACGTTTCGAACAAGCCCGGTTCTCTGTTTTAATAGGAATGAAACTTCATCCCGGCCATTTCGTCCATCATTATTTGGAGACAGGCGCTTTTCCGCTGTTATCCAAATTAACCAATGACGAAGAATCGGAACGGTTTTTGAACCGGACTATCGGGAAGCTCATGGAATATGACAAGGTTAACGGAACTAATCTCTTTCTGACCTTGGAAAAAATAATCGCCCATGACAACTTGCGGTTGGTGGCCGATGAAATGTTTGTTCATTATAAGACGATCATTTTTCGCAAACAGTCGATTGAAAAAACCTTGGGGGTATCCTTAGATTCCTTTGAAGGGAGCACCTTGATTGGAACTGCGATGGCACTCTATTATTTCCGCCAGATGAAAGATAATGGATAAAGGGGGGCATCAAGGATATGCAATGGGAACGGCTGGCGGTGATCATCGCCTTACTTATCAGTATCGTCAATGGGATATTGGCGCTATTTATTTATCAGCGCCGCCGGCAACCCGGTGCCAAAAGCTTTTTGGGTTTAATGATTGCCGTTATGTTATATGCATTCGGGTATGCGCTTGAATTAACCGGTACCACAGTTGCTCAAGTAAAACTCTGGTTGGACGTTGAGTACTTGGGGATTGCTTTTATTCCTTTCTTTTGGATTGCCATAGTCGCTGATTATACCGGATTGGAAGGCCGGCTCAAACCTCTGATTTCAACTTTTCTTTTTTCATTTTCCCTCCTGAATTTGATCATGTATTGCAGCAATGATCTGCACCATTTATTCTATTCCCAGCTGATACTGGAGAAACATGACGCTTTTACAGTAGCTGCTTTTCATAGAGAACTTTGGTACTGGCTGAACTTAGCCTATATGGCCTTATCCATATTCGCCGGTGATATCATATTTTCTCAAATTAAGGAACGAGTTCTGCCGTTATTTCAAAAACAGATCAATCTCCTGATTATCGGTTCGCTAATTCCCTGGTTAGGTTATATTTTGTTTATTTTAGGCGTGAGTCCCTGGGGTTTGGATCTCAATCCTTTCAGCTTTTCTTTGACGGGTTTTGTGGTAGCAGTAGGATTGTTCCGCTATCAATTGTTTGAGTTATCACCGATAGCACGGGACAAAATTTTTGATACAATGCGGGATGGAGTTTTGATTTTGGACCTTCAAAACCGAGTGGCTGATTTCAATAACGCCGCTCGAAACATGCTGGCCGTTTTAAATGGCGCTTCGCTCGGAGAATCGGCCAGCGAGGTTTTTCAGAAATATCCAGCAATCCAAAATCAAGTTTTAAAAGATTTGGGCGTCATTGAATTGGATATCTGCCACGGAACAAGCCGCCGTTATATCAATTCCCGCTTAACTTTGGCCCAGTCTGGACAGGATGAGACTATCGGCAAGATCATTACCTTAAGCGATATCACTGAGGAAAAACAGGCCCAAGCGTATCTTGTTCATGCTGAAAAAGTAGCGGTTTTGGGCAAGTTGGCTGCCGATATTACCCAGGAATTAAATACCCCTTTGATGGCCATTAAAGCCACAGCCGGAGAAATCGAGGGTTCTTTCGATACTCTCTGGCACCAAATACCGGCGTTTTTCAATGGAATCAGCGAGCACCGACAACAGTTGTTTTTAAAAATTTTCGCTCAACTTCGGGAGATACCCTGTTTGACGACGCGAGAAGAACGTGATAGCTTGCGGAAGTTGTCAGCGATTTTGCAAGAACAGGGATTGGAGGGCTCCTTCGATATCGTTCGCCATTTTGTTAAGTTAGGCCTTGCGGAGGATTTTGTCCAATTTATTCCCTTGCTTACGGACGACCGGGATGCGGCACTGCTCGAATTGATCTTGACAATAGCTCTCCAACGCAGGGATGCCCGAACAATCATCCAAGCGGAAGAGCGGACTGTCAAAATTGTATATGCCCTGAAGAGCTTTAGTCAATTACCGGATCCGGATGCGGAACAGCCGGTATTAACGGATATCCAAGCCGGAGTGGAAATGGTTTTGCGGATGTATGGCAACCTAATGAAAAACGGTATTACTACGATGACCAATTTTCAAAAGGTTCCGGCAATTAAAGCCTATCCCGATGAACTGCAACAAGTTTGGACTAATTTGATTTATAATGCAATTCAAGCGATAGAAGGCAAGGGAGAATTGATGATTGAGATTGAGCAGGACGGTGATGAAATTATCGTCAGTTTTACCGATAATGGCCCCGGCATTCCCGTAGATATCATACCGCGGATCTTTGAACCGCTTTTTACCACCAAAAAAGTGGGGGAAGGGACTGGGATTGGTTTAAACATTTGTAAGAAGATTGTTGAACATCACCATGGAAAAATCAATGTACAGTCAAAGCCTGGCCAAACTCAATTTTGGGTTTGCTTACCGGTAAACCACTAATCCATTATGTATTATAGCTTCTTACTATTACTACAAATGGGAAATTTTATCCATTGAAGAGATCAGAGAACTTGTCGATAAGGATAAGAAAGTTTCTGCTTTTATGCCCCATAATTATCCATTTT
>WSSedL1CaDRAFT_10001324_pt1 | contig 14723 bp, 10 predicted proteins | sample WetSurSL1Cattail_FD_9464 | JGI IMG/M metagenome (IMG submission 9464)
GGAGCCAGTAAAGGGCCAATAATCATAATTGAACCTCTAAGGTTGCTTGCCCTTCCTTTTACATCATTGGAAGCCAGTAAATCAATATTTACCTGGTCGGCCTGAAAAATATAGGTACCTTTTTCGGGATGAGAGACTTTAACACCTAAACGATTTAATAAATCAATAAGCACGTTAACATCCAGAATATCCGGTATATTCTTAATAGTCACCGGTTCAGAAGTTAGCAAGCAGGCACAAATTACCTGCAAAGCTTCATTTTTTGCTCCCTGAGGATGTATTTCCCCCTTTAAAGGAGCTCCACCAACAATCTCAAAACGTGCCATTCAAAAAACTAATAAGGCCTGCTTTTTTTAGGAGCGGGAATCATAACTTTATCTTTCTTTTTCTTCCCTTTGTTTAATATTTCGCGGGTTTCCTCGAGTTTATAATTCTCTTCAAGGGAAAGACGACTTTTAGATAAAATTTTCAAATCGTTAAGAATGACAATATCATCAACGCTGTCACGGTTCCAGGTAAGAAAAGATTTTTTCATGTGATTGCCTACAATCTGAACTAAAGCCTTTTTCTCTTCACCTTCCTCCATATTACAAGCATATTCGGTCATTCTTTCCAGAATTTTACCATAATGTCTAAAACGGATATTCGATTGCGGATATTCAACAATGCGGGGTTTTTCCTGAAAAGTTTCCGGTTGGGGAATATCATAGGGATAATCAATGTCGAGTTTAAAATCGGACATTATTGCGAGATGATCCCAAAGTTTGTGTTTAAAATCATGTATATCACGCAAATGAGGATTTAAATTACCCATTACAGCAATTAAAGCCTGGGATAACCGGTTGCGTTCATCCTTATCCTGGGTTGCCAAAATATGGTCAACCATTTTTTGGATGTTCCGGCCATATTCCGGTAAAGCCAAATGTTTACGTGAGGTATTGTAATCGTATTCCATTTAAATATTTTTTGACAAAACTAATGGATTATCTTCAACTTCGCAAATTTAAGCAAAAGCTGTTTTTGTCCGGATTCATGAAAAAACACGGTAGCCTTAGCATCAGGGATTATACCTTCTATATGAATAACTTTTCCGGAACCAAAACGTTCGTGCTCTACATCCATTCCAACTACTATTTTTGAAGGGTCATCAAACTCAAAATTACCGGTTGCAGGTTTTGACACTGCCCTTTTTTCAGTATTAACCTGACTTCTGGGTTTAAATTTGGGAGTAAACTGCATTTCAGGTACTGAATTCTGATTTCCTTCATTATATTTGGGTTTACGCCCCCACCCTTCCCGCGAAATATCGTTGGATGCAAATGAATTATTACCATTATCAGGCAAATCGAGAAATTGTTCGTCAATTTCAGCAATAAAACGGCTAGGTGTACAGGATTCAACATTTCCCCATTTAAATCGAGAATCAACATGAGACAGAAAAGCCCGATCCTTGGCTCTGGTTATGGCAACATAAAATAACCGCCGTTCTTCTTCTATGTCGTTCGGGTTAAAATCGGATCGTGCAGATGGAAATAATTTTTCTTCCATACCCACAATAAAAACAATCTTAAACTCCAATCCTTTAGAAGAATGTACCGTCATTATGGTGACTTTATCATTATCTTCAGGTTTCTCGGAATCAGCATCGGTAAGTAATGCTACATTTTCGAGATAATTTTCAAGTGTTATCGTGTTTCCTTCGGTACTGTTTGTTGAAGTATATTCTTTAATACTATTGAGCAATTCTTCGACATTTTCGTATCTCGAAAGATTTTCGGGAGATTTATCCTGTTTTAAATCTCCAAGAATACCGGAGTTGTTAATTATCTGATAAGTAATTTCGTAAGCATCAATCTGATTTAGTTTCTTACTAAATTCAATAATCAGGTTAATAAACCCATATATCTTTGTTTTAGTTCCTTTATTGACATCTGACTGAATCTGTTCCAACATTGTAGATACTTCGAAAAGAGACTTGCCGGATTGACGGGCATATTCCTCGAGTTTGGCCATGGTAGTATCGCCGATACCCCGTGCCGGATAATTAATAACTCTTCGAAAAGCCTCATCGTCTCTGGGGTTAACAATCAATCTAAGATAAGAAAGAACATCCTTAATTTCTTTACGCTGATAAAACGAAAGACCACCATAAACTTTATAAGGTATATTGCGCTTGCGAAGCGATTCTTCAAAAATACGGCTTTGGGCATTGGTGCGGTATAGAATGGCAAAATCCTTATAATTAATCTGTTCAGCCATCCTTAAGTCAACAATTTGATTAGCAACCACAAATCCTTCTTCATGGTCGGTAGAACAACGGGTAACTTTAATTTTTTCGCCCTGCGCATTTTCAGAAAACACCCTTTTATGTATCTGGTTTTTATTCTTCAAAATCAAGCTATTGGCAGCTTCAACAATATTCTGGGTAGATCTGTAATTTTGCTCAAGTTTAAAAAGCTTATAATCGTTGTAATCTTTTCTGAAGTTTAAAATATTTTCAATTTTAGCCCCACGAAAAGAATAGATACTCTGAGCATCGTCTCCCACCACACAGATATTACGGTGGTTAATGGCAAGTTTTTTAACAATAAGATACTGAGCATTGTTTGTATCCTGATACTCATCAACTAAAATGTATTTAAAAATACTTTGATATTTCTGAAGGATTTCAGGAAAATCGCGAAACAGCACGTTGGTTGCCAGCAATAAATCATCAAAATCCATAACTCCGGCCTTATAACACCGGGCTACATATTGTTTATAAATTTCACCGGTAAGCGGACGCTTAGACATCCTGTCCGCCTCCATAAGATGAGGACTCGAAAGGTAAGCCTGAGGTGTTATTAAATCATTTTTTGCATGGGAAATACTTGAAAAAACATCCCCGGGTTTGTAGGTCTGCTCATCGAGGTTCATCGATTTAACAATCTGCTTTACCGTATTTTTAGAATCCTGTGAATCATAAATAGTAAAGGTTGAAGGATAGCCCAAATGTTCAGATTCTGTTCGCAGTATTCTGGCAAATATAGAGTGGAATGTTCCCATCCATAAAGCTTTGGCATGGTCTTCACCTACCAGGTGCCCAATACGCTCTTTCATTTCTTTGGCAGCTTTATTGGTAAAAGTTAAAGCTAAAATGCTTCTTGGGTTTACGCCCAAATGAAGCAAATGCGCAATGCGGTAAGTTAACACACGTGTTTTACCCGAACCGGCACCTGCAATCACCAAAGACGGGCCTTCAACCTGCGTAACCGCATCATATTGAACCCCATTTAAATCTTTCAAAAAATCATCTGCCATTAAAAAAAAATTTTCAGCTGTTAAACCAGACAAAGTTAACAACTACATATAAGAGTACCATTAATATTTTTCAAGAGTTATTCACAATACAAAGAAAGAATGTAATTTTGCAGGGTTTGAACAAAAGTTTTTTATTTTCTTAAAATAAAGAATGTAATTTTGAGTTTTACTTATATTTAGAATTTATAATTGGATGGATTTCATAAAACGTATTTTCATTTTCACCCTTGTTATAAACAGCATCTTCTGTAGTGGTTCCTTTGGACAGATTACCGCGATTAATGCTGATACATGTATAAAAGTTTCGTATATCGGGACAGACTCTACAATTGACACCATTTACATTTACAATCAGTACGATACCATTAAATCCGGTCGTTTTCTGGCAACTAACCCTTTTGGAGGAACTGCTGATTTTTCCTGGGCTAAATACGATTCGGCCAGTCACTCATTTTTATCACCTTCACAGGTCAATTCAGGAGTTTCATCCTCTCAATTTAATACCACTGTTAAGGGAGGCTATAAACTAACCATAACAACATCAACCCAAGATACTTCACTCGTTTTTTGGTATTATCCACATCAGGTTACAGCTGATATTGTAAAAAATGCTGCAGGATATATTTACAGATATTCCTGTACTTATGTAGATTTGGAAGCCAATGCTACCAAAGACACTTTGTATTACGAAAAACCAGGAACTACCGCCCAATATTATTTAACCTCAAAACTAACTTACAACTGGACCGGTAACCCTACTCCATCATCAGACATTACATCTGCCAGTTATGTAAGATATTATGACACTCCTACTGAAAATACCGATTACTATCTTACTGTAACCGATAATTTTAACTATAGCTGCGGAGATACCGCGAGTTTTAAAGCAGTAAGTGCCGAAGCTAAATTTTCATTAACAACAGAAGACCAGGTAGATGGTAAAAACTCTGCTCCTTTCTGGGTTACATTTACAAACGAAAGCGAGAATGCAAACAAATACATCTGGTACTTAGGTGGAGTAGATACAATAACAACAACCTCCACCGATACATTTTCCATGGCATTTTATTACAGTGGTACTTACCGTATTACACTTTATGCTAAGAATACATATACTTCATGTTTCGACACTATTTCACAAACCATAACAGTAGATGAACCTGAAATTCAAGAAAATAACGCTGATGAATTTCCCAATTATTTTGTTGCAGGGCAGGAAACATTTAAACCCACAAATGTATCTATAAAAAACTATCATTTAATTATCATATCCCGTTGGGGAAAAGTTGTTTATGATGAGCAGGGTACAATAATGGATACAAATTTTAAAGGATGGGATGGCAAAATTAAAGGCAGCGACAGGTATGCCAACGAAGGTGTTTATTATTATTTTCTTACGGCCGATCCTTATGATGCTGACCGGGGCGACCTGAAAAAAGTTTATAAAGGGTTTGTTTACCTTTACCAAAACCAATGATAATTAAAAATAACATCAGAAAATACTTACCTCAAATTGCGATAATGATTGTTGTTATCGCAATTTTTGTTACCAACATTTCATTAAAAAAATACAACGAAAAAAGAGGCATCATTTATTATGATGTTCTGGAATATTACACTTATTTACCGGCAACATTTATTAATAAAGACCTTAAGCTGGAGAAATGCAAGGATATGTCGGATAAATTCTGGCCACTCAGGGCACCTAATGGCGGTAATGTTGCCAAAATGTTCATGGGCATGTCTGTAATGTACTCACCTTTTTTCTTTATCGCGCATGCTATAACACCTTTTACCCATTATCATCCCGATGGATTTTCCATGCCATATCAGTTTATGATTCAGTTTAGCTGTTTGTTTTACTTAATGATAGGCTTGTTCCTTCTTCAAAAAACTTTACGGGAATATTTCTCGCCAGAAATAACAGCCTTAACCATTATCATTATGACACTGGGTACCAACTTGTTTTATTATGCCTCGGTGGAAGCGGCCATGTCTCATGCTTATTCATTCAGTTTATTCTGCATTTTTATCCGGCAGGTAATGAAATGGCACAATAAACCAACTTTTTTAACAACTGCCGGAATAGGATTACTCTATGGCTTAATCACTCTTATTCGACCAACCAACGGAATTGTTATCCTTATCTTCCTGTTTTGGAAAATAAAAAAGTCCGATGATTTAATAAACCAATATTTCTTTTTCTATAAAAACATCTATAAGATAGCGCTTATTATTCTTTTCACCTTTTTAATTTGGGTTCCTCAGTTTTGTTATTGGAAATATGTAACAAACCAATGGATTTATTACCCCTATAGCAATAACGAACATTTTTTCTTTTCAGATCCACAAATCATCAGAAGCTTTTTCAGTTTCCGAAAGGGATGGCTTCTTTACACTCCACTTATGGGCTTATCTATCCTGGGCCTCCCGTTTTTACACAAACAAATGAGAGCGCTTTTCTGGCCGATTTTTATATTTTTCATTGTAAATGTTTACATTATCACCTCCTGGTGGGTCTGGTGGTATGGAGGGAGTTTCTCGCAACGTCCATTAATAGATTCCTATTCAGTACTTTCATTCCCTATAGCAGCTATTCTATCGTGGATATATTTTACTTCCCCCCAACCTTAGGACAGTTTAAATTAAAGATAATATATGATGATGTAAATTGTTGTTAATAACCGGAAATAACTTGTAGCGTAGCGGAAAGTTATTCTGGTTATTAACAACTTTTCTTTTTTGCCTACTTTTTTCTTTTGTTAACATCGTCATATATTGTTAATAACTCAGGCCGCACCATACAATTGAGATGGGAATTTAAACTCAATGGAACTATGCCTACGCCTGAGATTATAAAATCCAAAATAGGCCTTCAAGCCTTGAAACAGTTCTGTTCCGTTTTCATATGCTTTCAAGTAGATCTCCTCATATTTTAGGCTTCGCCAAAGCCTTTCGATGAAGATATTGTCAGTAGCTCTTCCTTTGCCATCCATGCTTATTTTAATTTCATGGGTAAGAAGATTTTGGGTAAAAAGCTCGCTTGTAAATTGACTTCCTTGATCGCTATTGAGTATTTCTGGCTTTCCATGATCCTCTATTGCCTTATTTACGGCCTCAACACACCATTCTTTTTCCATAGTGTTGGAAAGAGACCATCCAACCACAAATCGACTATAGGTGTCTATAATAGCAATCAAATACATATACCCTCCATTGATGGGGACATACGTGATGTCTATTTCCCAGACTTGATTGGGGCGAACAATGGTCAGATCTCGCAACAAATAGGGATACTTTTTGTGTAACTTGTTCCCTTTCGATGTATGAGGGCCCGGTACTATAGCAGAAATTCCCATCAATTTAAATAGTCTTTCTATTCGCTTCTTATTGATCTTATAATCGTTGTCTTTATTTAGCCATTGGGTCATAGTGGGAACGCCCATAAAAGGATATTGGGTATATTGCTTATCAATCCTTTTCATCAGTTCCAGATTCAGAGGCTTTTCCTGTGCTGCCTTATAATAAACTCCTGACCGGTGAATCCCTAACATCTGGCATTGACGGTTAACGCTGATCTTTTTATTTGCCTTGTCCACGATAGAGCGCCGCTCCTGGATGGATTTGTTCATGACAAGGCTTTCTTTAAAAAATCGTTTTCCACTTTCAATTGCCCTATGACTTGATAAAGCTTCTGCTTTTCTTTTTCGTCCATGGTGGGTGATTCCGTTTTACTTTTGGAAAAGACAGCAGCTGCATTTGATGTAAATTCTTTCTTCCAATCGTTAATTTGGTTCGGATGAAGTTCGTACTTCTTTGCTAGCTCTGTTATACTTTCTCTTTCTTTCAATGCTTCAAGGGCTACCTTGGATTTGAATTCTGGGGTGAATTTTCTTTTCGATTTCATTTGACAACAAGTTTAATGTTTATTTTTATATTGTTGTCCTAAATATTGGGGAAACTATATATTCCTACCGTAAAAATCTAAAAAAAACAATAATCATAAGCTGTATTATCGCATTGTTTATCTTTCATTCCTTGTTTGAAACTGTGCAATACCAAAGGATGTTTATACATTGCGATGCGATGACCAAAACATCATATCTGGAATCGTTTATGACGATGCACCCAACTACAAAATACTGGAGTTCCTTAAAAGCACCTGATTACGAAAAGGCTAAAAACGGTGAAAGGGATCAATAAAACAATAGATGGAAAACTTTAAAAATTTATATGTTATCCATCTTTGCTGTTGGAGAAATAGAAGTATCAAACCGTAAATTGTTAATATTTTTTGTTGTTAAACCATAACAAAAACCTGAATTATTTTTTTATTCAAGAACAATCTAATAACTATCAACAATTTGCTACTTTTATTTTAATTTTAAAAAATCACCATCTATAATCATCACTTTTACGCCATTTTCGGTATGTGAGCGATGTGAGCTTAAATCATCAGAGACTACATAAGTCATACCCTTTTTAAGTGTAAATTTTTCACCATTTTGCAACTCGCTTACAAATTCACCCTCTAAACAATGAACGATATGTCCCTTTTTACACCAATGGTCCGCTAAATATCCTTTCGAGTATTCAACAATCCTCAATCTTAATCCAGGCAACTGAATAGTTTGCCAATATGCAATTCCCGATTCTCCTTTATATTCGGTTTTTGGAATAACCGACCAATCAATAGTCTGAAATGGTATATTTAATTCATTATTCATACGTTAATGTATTTTATTAAATTTTCATCTGTATTTTGTAAGTTTAAACTGATATTAACATTTTATATTATTCTCAATTAAAATCAATTCATCTTATTAGTCCATTCCATTACAGCAGGTTCTTTCGGCAGAACTGGTGAAAGAATATTTTCAACAGTATATTTAGCGGCTTCAGCTTTTGTTAGTTGATGGCACCACCCTACTCTTTGGTCTATTTTAGATCCTTCACCGGTATTCTCGAATTCAGCAAAATAAGCTGTTTTGTCCCGTGATGTTTTATCCCAGTTTGCCCAACCTTCGGGAGCAATTTGCGGACACATCTCGCAATTAAGATATACCACATTGGCATAATCGCGCCATGGACGACCCAAATAGGCTTTTTTAACTCCTTCTTTTGCTGTTAACTTACAATGTAAAAATACAAAACCAAAAGGTTTTCCTTGTGGAGTGCTGGCTGCCGTAAAATACGAATCGGCCTTGATAAATATGTTACATTTATTAAACACTGCAGTTGCGGCTCCAAAAATAAAATCGGTAGTACCTTCAATATAACAGTTTTCGAAATATTGACGTGCATTCTGCCCTGCAGCATATAAAGTATCTTGGTTACCCAGTAATCGGCAATTTTTAAACACGCAACGGTCGCCCTGAACATCAAGAGTTACAGCTTGTCCTACAGCACCGGATGTATTTTCAATAGTAATATTCTCTGCATAAAAATCATCTGCTTCAATCTGGAGTGTGTAAGAATAGAAGGTGCTGTTGCGGCCGCGTTTAATTGAATTAAAATTATCGCCATACGAAATAATGGTTTTCTCAGCGCTCTCACCAATAAAAGAAAGTTTATTGTTACAAGCCGGGACTCTAACTTTTTCGTGATAAACACCGTTTTTAATATATATAGTAATCCGTGCGTCAGGAAATGCCCTGGCAGCATCAACTGCCGCCTGAATGGAAGTAAAATCTCCGGAGCTATCCTTAGCCACCGTAAATTTTAATTTATCTTGTCCTCTTAGGGAGGTTATAGAAAACACTATAAATAAAAAAACTATTGAGAAATTTTTCATGTTGTTTTAAATTCTAACAGCTATTGGCTTTTGGCTATTAGCTATTGGCTTTTTTAAACTTTTAAACTCTTGAACTTTTAAACCTTTATTCTTTCCTTACTTTATTCATAAAATCAACCATATAATTTACCGTTGTATCAACCCAAGGGTAAAAGAGCCAGAAAGGATGTACCTGTACGTCAAATTTATGAACTTCGGTGTAAATGCCCCATTCTTTCATCATGCCAATAAGTTCATCCTGTCCGGCATGGAAACGCGAAAAGCCACTGTTTATAAACAAAACAGGAACAGAATTTTTGTTAGCCCAGAAAATAGATGAAGCATCTTTCCATGTATCCGGTTTTTCCGAGAATGTACCTCCAAGCCATGCTACATCAGGAGAATCGGGCTTACGGGTAATATTTAGTGATGCCGGAGTTAAAAAGGAGATAACTCCGTCAATATCCAATACTGCATTTACTTTACTCGAAAAATTAGAAAAGCCCATATCACCTTCCATTTGAGGAACCCCATTAGTCATTCCAATCAATGCAGCCAGTTGTCCACCTGCTGAACAACCCGAAACAGCTACCCAACTGGTATCTATACCATATTTATTTGCATTAGCTCTTAACCAACGGATAGCAGCCTTTATATTATGTATAGCTGCGGGGTATTTAGCTTCGAGTGATAGCTGGTATTCAACAGCTACGGTAACAAAACCCAGAGCTGCTATTTTCTGAGCCATAGGCACCTGCATCGATTTATTCCCAGAACGCCATCCACCGCCGTGAATCATAACCAAAACCGGAAATTTTCCGGGTCTGTCAGGTCTAAAAAGGTCGAGATGTAAATCTCTTCGCCCAAAAGGAGTTTCAGGAAGCGTGGCATAAACCAGATTATAATGAGCATTTACACCAGCAGGCAGGTTATTGTAGGCAATTTTAGCTTCGGGATAATTCTTTTTAATTTTCATCCACGAGGAATATGGAGTGTAAGAAGTATCCACTGGAATTGTTTTCTGTGTAAATGCCGGGATGCAACTTAAAATAAAAAAACAGGTAAGGATAATTAATTTTTTCATTATATATTAATTTATAAAGTCTTTAATGCGTCAAAAACAAGCTGAGCTACAGCCTTTGCTCCTTCTGGCTAAAAATGGGTATTATCTTTCTGTCCGGCCGGATATGCAGCATAGGTGCTGTCCGGGAGATTCATAAAATATTTATGGGTGACAAAATCTTCGCCTTTGCTTGTAAAAAAAAATGTCAATTAAATTAAACTCAAAAGTAATAATTACATTGAATGATTTTCACAAGACATTATACATAATATATAATTATTCCACCTTGTAAAAACATTGCTTTGCAACCGGTTTTCCGGATGAAGTAACACCCTGTAAATCTACTCTGTATTCGCCCTTTATATCTGAAGTATAGAAAGAAATATGAGCACAACCCTTATTATCTGTAGTAATATCAGGGGCCCAGTAAACAGTGGTCCGCAGATCGGGCTTATTCGTGCTGTTGTCTGAATCATAATGCGGAGAATAGAACTCTTTAGCAATATTGTATCCTGTAACCAATGTGGAATAAGATGTACATGTATTGTATGCTTCGGGTTTCAGGAAAAGTAATACCTGGTAATAATTATATAAATTATTACTAAACTCACCTTTAATACTTAAATATTTATTAATCTTTACCTTTCCAAAATTTTTCATCGGCATCGCTAAATAATATTCATAACTATTAGGATTGACCCTGTTTCCGGTATTTTCCTGATCGGAAGTCCCAATTTCCATTACTAACATGGATTTTTTCTGAGGAGAATCAAACATAAAATCAGTTTCACCAGGATCTGTATAATCTTGATTAGCCTTTTCACCATTTTGAATATCAAAATAACTGGGCACATAATAATTTTTAGCCCTTATTCTTGATTCAGGAATATTTTTGATTAAATAATATTTTAAATTAAAAAAGGATGAATCTTGTGGCTTAACCGATAAATCGTAAGTCTTAAGAAGTTTTAGCCGGGAAACAGTGTCCATAATATTTTTCACATTGCGGGCTTTAATCACCACCTCTTCCAATTCAATTGTATCTGTAAGTTTATATTGCTTAATAATTTTCCTTCGTTCCTGCATAACTATTCGAATTGCAGAATCCTTACGATATCTAAATTGATTCTCCGGTATTATATCTAATGGTTGATGTTCCCATTTATTTGGAATGTTCAAACATCCGGTTTCCTTTAATTTGCTGTTACGTAAAGATATTTTAACCAATTGTTTATTGTAAATTTTTAAATTTCTAAAACTAAAACGGCCCAGACTATCACTGTGTGTTTTATAGAAAACGTATTGAGAATCCTGAGCCATCGAAAGCGTCAAATTTGCATTCATTAACGTTTTTTTTCCAAATCGCTGATTAACGACCCCTTTAAAAGTAAATCCTCTTTCCAGTAAATATTTTATATTAAAGGATGTATCACGTATTTCCTTCCAAACATAATTTCGCCATCCCTGTACCATAAGTAATAAATCAAGTTGCTTAAACCTATCTCTATTTTGTACATCAAAGTACATTTGTGGGTTTTCAATCCGACCCTTCAGCTCCGACTCTAAATTCTTATATATTTTAATATTGCTTTGTTTTACAGGATTAAAATTTGTATTTGTAACCGACAGAGACAAAGAAGCTCCTTTAAAATCGTTTATTAAGCTGTCTGCAGAAATATTAAGTTCTACTTTTTCGCGAGGAGAATATCCAATTTTATCGCTTTTTATTTCAAATTTTATCGAATCTTTTATTTCATTATAAAAAATACGCTCAGCCAATGGCAATTTATTTTCATCAAATAAGGTAATCGAAATTATTCCCTCTGGTAATCCTTTTTTTGGTAACAATAAAGCTGTCTGTAAATTTTTAATATTAGACGCAATTTTTAAGAATTCCTTATCGCCATAAGATACGGATAAATACATATTTCGAGAACTACCTTCCGGAAGGGTGTTCAGATTTGTTTTTACTACAATTGATTTTTCTAACGAATCTTTATCCGATATTTCAAGAATATATCCCTTTGATAAAATTTTGGGCAATTCCGATTTGAACATTTTATGATTAATATTTCCTATAAAAAAATACGATTCTCCTTTTTGTGGACAAAACCGGAACTTACCCATTCCAGAATGAGCGCTAACTACTTTGCATAAAGTATCATTCTTTGAAGAAATTATAAATCCATCAACATCCAGGCTTTCTCCGTTTTTATCGGAAGCTTTAAATGCTACATAACTCCTGACATTTTCCACCAAAGATCCGCTCTCCGGATAAAAACCCAGGTATTCCTTATTTTCATTTTTTACAGGTTTTTCATTCCTATTTTTTAATGATTTGGAATTAGCAATCTGAATCTTTTTGGAAAAAACAAAACTATTACCAAAATTCTGCATCCAGGCAGTATAGGCCCTTATCTGCCAAATACCGCTTTCGCTGGAATCCGGAATATTAATTTCACCCTTACCCAACCCATTTTCCAAAAGAATAATTCTGGTTTTAATAATTTTTGAGGATGGTGAAATTAATTCAACGTACAATGTTTTACTAAGCCTTCCGGGATTATTATATTTTAAATCAAATAAATAAGCCTTAAACCAAACAATTTCACCAGCAAGGTAATTATCTTTATCGGTATGTAAGTACACCTTTTCATAAGTTAACGTGTCCTTCCGGTCAAACAAATTATTTTTTTTAATTGTTTGAGAGTAAGATTCAAAACAACAGATTGTCAAAAAATAAAAAAGAAATAGGAATTTAATATATTTCCGTTCAAAGAATATCATGGCAAAAAGTTTTTAAGCAAATCTTAATTTTAAGTAAATCTACCAAAGTAAAATTTAAAATAATAAAATATAACAGATAGAAACAATTATGTTCATAAAATTAATTTATCTCATTCTACCTTGTAAAAACATTGCTTTGCAACCGGTTTTCCGGAAGGAGTAACACCCTGTAAATCTATTCTGTATTCGCCTTTTATATCTGAAGTATAGAAAGAAATATGAGCACAACCTTTATTATCGGTAGTAATATCAGGGGCCCAGTAAACAGTGGTCCGCAGATCGGGCTTATTCGTATTGATGTCTGAATCATAATGCGGAGAATAGAACTCTTTGGCAATATTGTATCCTGTAACCAATGTGGAATAAGATGTACATGTATTGTAAGCCTCGGGTTTCAGGAAAAGTAATACTTGGTAATAGTATGAAAAATTAGAATTTAGAAATTTGTTAATCTTCACTTTTCTAAAATTATTCATAGTCATTGCCAAATAATAATCATATTCATTAGAATCTATAATATTTCCAGCACCTTGGGATTCAGTATCCCATTTCATCAAAATAAATGAAGAATGTTTCCCTGCAAAAGAAAGATTAGTTACACCCGGATCCGTATAATATGGATTAGTTTCACCAATACTTTCATCTGGTATATAATGATTCATTGCCCTTAATCTTGCTTCCGGGATATTTTTAACGATAAAATACAACAAGCTAAAATAAGACGAATCCTGTGATTTTACTTGTAAGTCGTATGTTTTCAACAATTTGATCCTATCCACAGTATCAGCTATATTATAAATTCTATCAGCTTTTACTTCAAACTCGGCTAATTCTATGGTATCCGAGAGTTTATATTGTCGAGCCAACTTTTTCCGTTCCTGTTGAACACTGCGACTTATAGAATCATTCTTAAAAATATACTTATTTTCCGGGATTATATTTAAGGGTTCATGCTCCCACCAATCAGGAATATGTAAACATCCAGTTTGCCTTAACTTTTTATTACGCAGTGATATTTTTACAAATTGTTTATTGTAGATTTTTAAAATTTTAAAACAAAAATGACCCAGACTATCGCTACGGGTCGAATAAAATATATATTGAGAATCCTGTGGCATCCAAAGCGTTAAATATGCATTATTTAGAGGTTTACTACTAAATCGTTGGGTTATGGTGCCTTTAAAGGTAAAGCCTCTTTCTGGTGAGTATTTAACCGCCAATGTGGTATCGCGTATTTCCTTCCATATATAATTTCTCCATCCTTGTACCATCAGCAAAAGATCCAACTGTTTAAATCTATCATGGTTCAGTTTATCAAAATACATTTTCGGATTTTCTATCCGACCTTTCAACTCCGATTCTAAATTCTTATAAATTTTTATATTACTATAATTTACCGGATTAAAGCTTGTATTTGTAACCGATAACGACAACGATGCTCCTTTAAAATCATTAATTAAACTATCAGCTGAAATATTGAATTCGACCTTTTCGCGGGTAACATATCTCTTTTTATTGCTTTCTATTTCAAACTTTAACGAATCTTTTATTTCATTATAAAAAATACGTTCTGCTACCGGAATTTTATTTTCATCAAACAAAGTAATTGAGATAATTCCTTCGGGTAATCCCTTTTTGTATAAGAATAAGACTTTTTGTAGATTATTTAATGTAACCGCTAGTTTCATCAATTCTTTATTCTCAAAAGAAAAAGATAGAAACAGATTTTTTGAACTATCGGCAGGTAACGTGTTTGTATTGGTTTTTATTATAATTGATTCCTCCAATGAATCTTTATCA
>WSSedL1CaDRAFT_10001325_pt1 | contig 14706 bp, 13 predicted proteins | sample WetSurSL1Cattail_FD_9464 | JGI IMG/M metagenome (IMG submission 9464)
GCCCGCCGATGCCGGGCTTTGCGCCCTGCCCGATTTTAATTTCAATCGCGGCACCGGCTTCCAAAAAGTCCTTATGAACACCGAAACGGCCAGATGCAACCTGAACAATGGTATTTGGGCCGTAGGCATAAAAATCCTCATGCAGGCCGCCTTCGCCGGTATTATAGTAAATGCCGAGCTCTTTTGAAGCGCGGGCGAGGCTTTCGTGGGCGTTGTAGCTGATGGAACCGTAGCTCATGGCAGAAAACATGATCGGAACGGAGAGTTCAAGGTTTGGGGGCAGGTTATCCGTAACGATACTGCCGTCCGGATTGCGCTCAATCCGCTCAGGCCGTTTGCCCAAAAAGACTTTCGTTTCCATCGGCTCGCGGAGCGGGTCAATGGACGGATTGGTAACCTGCGAAGCGTTAATCAGGATTTTATCCCAGTAAACCGGGTACGGCTGCGGATTTCCCATGGAGGAGAGCAGCATGCCGCCCGTGCTGGCTTGACGGTAAACCTCACCGATGACTTCGTTCGTCCAGTTCGCGTTGGTTTTGAATGTATGATCAGATTTTACTATTTTAAGCGCGTGAGTCGGGCAAAGCGAAACGCAGCGGTGGCAGTCCACACATTTGGAATCATCGCTTTTCATCAAATTCAGTTCCGCGTCGTAGGAGTGGACTTCGTTTGCACACTGGCGCTCGCACACACGGCAGGCAATGCAGCACTGCGGATTACGAACCACTTCATAATCAGGATATAAATAATCAATCGCGTTAGGCATTATGCATCTACCCCCTTATCCAGAGTCACAATGACAGGCTCTCCGCCCTTGGGCGCCCAAATTCTAGTCGGATTCGGCTCAATCGCCCGAATGGCGCATTCCTCGCTTGCCATATAGGTCATATCGTCCTTCTCGCCTACCACCATGGAGCGCAGCTTTAGGCGGTCGTTCAAAGCCATCATTCCGCCGCTGAAGCCCAGCAGGATGGAAAACGGCCCTGTGATGAGCAAGCTGGAAAACACATTGCGGAAATAAGTCAGCTTCTTTTGCCTGTCTTCCGGCATTGCATCAATTTCGGTCCAGAAGGGCGCCGCGATTACCTCGGCGACTTCGTTCAAGTTGAGATGTTGTTTACGGTTCAGAAAATCGATAATATAAGTAATGACTTCCGTATCGGTCAAAAGAGTGCACTTGTAGCCGTACATCTCAATAAAGCGGCGGTTGGCGTCATAGGATGATATTTCGCCGTTATGTACGATGGAATAATCAAGCATGGCAAACGGATGCGCTCCGCCCCACCAGCCCGGCGTGTTGGTCGGGTAGCGGCCGTGAGCCGTCCAGCAATAGCCCTCGTATTGATCGAGGCAGTAATATCTTCCGATATCTTCAGGGAAACCGACCGCTTTAAACACGCCCATATTTTTCCCGCTGGAGAACACATAGGCTCCCCTGATCTCGGTATTAATTTTCACAATACAGCGCGCCACAAATTCTTTTTCGTCGAGACGCGTGTCTTTGAGTAATTTTTCAAAAGGCAACCCAAAATAGCGCCAAATTGCAGGTTCATCCGTTATTTCCCGCATTTCCCTTGTCGGAATCTTTTCAGCGATGCTTACATCAAAATTTGCCATGATGACCTTTTCACATTCTTCTTTTGCGCGCACGCTGTCATAAAAAACATGAAAAGCGTAAAGATCCTTGCTGCGCGGATAAATTCCGTAAGCTGCAAAGCCGCCTCCAAGGCCGTTGCTGCGGTCATGCATGGTTGAAATGGAATTAATAATCGCCTCGCCATTCATCTTTTTGCCGCTGCGCGAAAAGATTCCCGATATGGCACAGCCCGAAGGTATTCTTATTTCTCCCTCTTTTTGCATAAAAAAACTGACCTCCCTGCAATTATAAACTTTGGTACATTTTATGCACCATTATCTGAGTGACTGTATTTTCGCAGTAAAAAACTACTATATACAAAATTATATATCGTTTTTTATCATATAATGTTTATTGATTAATGTCAAGGGTTTTAGCCCTAGTTTGCATAACCAAATTATCCAAATTGCAGACATGTGTAAATTTTCATAAAAAACACCCAAGCTAATCCATTTTTGCATGAAATATTATCAAATCCTGCAAAATCACCTATAAAAGAAATTTTAGTAGTTGACATTTTTCCATAGCAGTCATATAATAAACTCATAACAGCAAAGACGCTGTAGGGATTTGCCCTATAGGGTCTTTTTTTTAATTCTTTTAGTTATATTTTGTATAGGGAGTGACTTTTATGAGCAATGTTCCTGAGATTTTCGGCAGCATGGTTTTCAATGATACTATAATGAAAGAGAAACTGCCCAAGGACACCTATAAGGCTCTTAAAAAAACAAGAGAGCAAGGCAAACCCCTTGAGCCGCATGTTGCAAATGTAGTTGCAAATGCAATGAAAGACTGGGCCGTTGAAAAAGGCGCTACTCACTTCACCCACTGGTTCCAGCCAATGACCGGGATCACAGCTGAAAAGCACGACAGCTTTATTTATCCTGTTGATAACGGCAAGGTCATCATGGAATTCTCCGGCAAGGAACTGATTCAGGGCGAACCGGACGCATCCAGCTTTCCATCCGGCGGACTGAGGGCGACCTTCGAAGCCAGAGGATACACTGCATGGGACGCGACCAGCGACGCTTTTATTAAAGATGGCTCCTTATGCATTCCTACCGCGTTTTGCTCCTACGGCGGCGAAGCGCTGGATAAAAAGACCCCTCTGCTGCGTTCTATGAATGCAATCGACAAGCAGGCAATGCGTATTTTAAAACTCTTCGGAAACACAGTTGCACACAGAGTCATTACTACTGTTGGCCCGGAGCAGGAATATTTCCTCATTGATAAAGCAAAATACGAGCAGAGAAAAGACCTGATTTACACCGGCAGAACACTTTTCGGTGCGAAACCTCCGAAGGGTCAGGAACTGGAAGATCATTATTTCGGCGTATTGAAACCACGCGTATCCGCATACATGAAAGATTTGGACGAAGAACTCTGGAAGCTTGGCATTCTCGCAAAAACAAAGCACAATGAGGTTGCCCCTTCCCAGCACGAACTGGCTCCAATCTTTACTCAGGCAAACGTTGCAACCGACCATAACCAGCTTACAATGGAAATTATGAAAAAGGTTGCCACAAAACATAACCTAACCTGCCTTCTTCACGAGAAGCCGTTTGCCGGTGTGAACGGAAGCGGAAAGCACAACAACTGGAGTATTTCAACCGATACCGGCGTAAACCTTCTTGAGCCGGGTGAATCTCCGCGCGAGAACGCGCAGTTCCTGCTCTTCCTTGCCGCAATCATCAAAGCGGTTGACGAGCATCAGGATTTGCTCCGCATCTCCGTTGCAAGTGCCGGCAATGACCACCGTTTAGGTGCCAATGAAGCGCCTCCCGCAATCGTCTCTATGTTCCTCGGCGATGAACTGACCCGTGTTTTGAAGTCCATTGAGGATGACACCGCCTACGTTCAAAAAGACCGTGCGTTCATGAAGATCGGCGTTGATACTCTGCCAACTTTCCCGAAGGATTCCACTGACAGAAACCGTACTTCCCCGTTTGCCTTTACCGGCAATAAATTTGAGTTCCGTATGCTGGGCTCCACTGTTTCCATTGCGTGCCCGAATATTATGCTCAATACCATCATTGCAGACGCGTTATGCGGTTTTGCAAATGAACTCGAAACGGCGAAGGATTTTGACGATACTTTAACAAAGCTCATCCGGAAGACCGTAAAAGAGCACAAGCGCATTGTTTTCAACGGCAACAACTATTCCGAGGAGTGGGTTGTGGAAGCCGAGAAGCGTGGACTGCTGAACCTTCGTTCCACACCGGATGCACTCTCATACTACACCAGCGATGCCAATGTAGCATTGTTTGAAAAATATGGCGTGTTCTCCAAAACGGAAGTTTATTCCCGTTATGAGATTCAGCTTGAAAACTACTTTAAGCAGGTTCATATTGAAGCACTGGCAATGGCGGATATGATTAAAAAAGATATTCTGCCGGCTACCTGTTCCTACATGAAGGATTTGAGCAAGGAAGCAATCAACAAGCAGCAGTTAAGCGCGGACATCAGCTGTGAGCTTGAAATAACCCTTTTGAAGAAACTTTCCTCTCTTAGCTCCGACCTGTATAATAAGATGGGTAAGCTTGAAGAGTCTATTGCCGAAGGCAAAGAGTTCAAAGATGTTCTTGATGAAGCAAAGTACTACCGCAACACCGTATTTTCACTTATGGAAGAAACCCGTGCAATTGCGGATGAAATTGAAACTCTCGTTGGCGAGAAGTACTGGCCTTATCCGACATACGGAGATTTACTTTTCAGCGTAATGTAATTTAGCTTATACACAATGGCGTGTATTCTGTTATTAGCTTACAGAATACACGCCGTTTTATATTGTTGAACATGTAACATTTACTCCTGTGGGTGCGGCAAAAATAAGTATAGTATCATTAGAGGTTCCCTTAATTTAATTACAAGATCTTTACATATCTTCCTATATAAATGGAGCAGGTTGTCGTTTACGACAACCTGCTCCATTTACTTTGTGAGCCGATAGCGACTGCAATTGATTTGATCAAAACACCGCTGTATCAGGGCACGAGGTATTCACTTCCCTGTATTTCCGTTCCATTCGGGATAATAGTGCATTAATATTACATATAGTATTGATTTCGACCTCTTTTTACCGAGTAGCCCTCCACTTTTCGTCGATTGTTGCAATACAAACAGACACACGACACGGACACAGAACATATCGGTTATTTATATATATATTCTCTCCAATCGGGATAATTTTACATGATTATTACTTCCGGTATTGATTTTGACAGCATTTTTATATTAAAATAATACCCACCGATTATTTTCCGTCGGTTGCTGTAAATAAATGGATGTACTCTGCATTTTATTTACTTAGGAAAAGAAAAAGGTCGTATTGAAAAATCTGCCAATTTAACGTATAATAAATGTATATTAAATTTTTCTATTTGTCCGTGCTGCAAGAACCGGTATGGGCCAGAAATAAGAGGGTGCTGTATTGGATCGCGACTCGGGAAATACCAGAAAAAATCGGAATATGAACATAGAATTGCTTCGAATTATCTTAATGATTATGATTGTAACCTTGCATTATCTCAGCCATGGGGGAATTTTGGATTCCACCCCTCCCGGCAGCAGGAACTATTTTTTTGTCTGGTCTTTAGAAGCCCTAAGCTATATCGGGGTAGATGGATTTGTCCTGATCAGCGGGTATTATCTGGTCAGTTCAGAATTTAAGATGCGAAAATTGCTTGCCCTAATTGTGCAGATTGTTTTTACCTCAGCAGTGATTTATTTTATATTTGTTGCATTGAGGCTGGCTCCACTTACCCGTGGTGACACCTTTGGCGCCTTTTTCCCTATTTTAACAGGAAAGTACTGGTTTGTTACCAGTTACATGGGGCTGTACTGTTTATCCCCTTTTCTGAATATTGTAATAAATACTGTGACAAAGCGGCAATTGCAAGCGCTGGTGCTTTTATTGGGCGCCATGTTTTGTTCATGGAGGATGTTTTTCCCGCAACTGACCACGATGAATACCGACGGCGGATACAATGTAGTTTGGCTCGTCTGTCTGTATGTTTTCGCCGCCTATCTGCGGCTTTATTGGAATTACAAAATTAATAAATTGTTGTATCTGGCTGTCTACTTTTTTTGCTGTGCATTTGTCTTCTGGAAAAAGTGCACGGGAACCGGTGTGTTTTTGTCTTACGTTTCCGTCCCGGTAACCGTTGCAGCAATTTCGCTGTTTCTGTTCTTCAGAGAAGTAAAAATTAAAAACACAGTATGTAATAAAGTGATTTGTTTTATTTCTCCTCTTACCTTCGGTGTTTACCTCATTAGTGAGAACATATGGCTTCGCAGGGAACTTTATACAAGAATTTTGCATACATTCCTTTTCATCCATTCGCCGGAAATCGTATATATCATTCCGGCTTCAATAATCGCAATATTTATTGGCAGTATGTTGATTGAACAAGTCAGATATTTCGTTTTTAAACCATTCCTAAACAGCGATTGGTTTCAAGATGCCTGCGACAAAATTTCGAGTACACTTGCTGCATAGTGCCCGCAAACGAAGTCAAAACTGCTGAAATAGAAAAAAAGCCCAGAAGGCGGACTGAATTTGGAAATTCAGTCCGCCTTCTTTATGTTTTGCAACAACCTCTTAGACTTATACAGTCAGGAGGTATGCCGTACCCAAACGCAGGCGGTTTCGATCAGTTTTGCAATTAGAACCAGCCCCTGATCGTCCGTCTTATCGAAACGTTCGGTAACCGGACTGTCAATATCCAGTACTCCCACAACATGTCCCTGATCGTGAAGGGGCACCACAATTTCCGAAGCGGATTCGCTGTCGCAGGCGATATGACCCGGAAACTGATGAACATCTTTTACAATCTGTGTTTCATCTTTCAATACTGCCGTTCCGCAGACTCCTTTTCCAACCTGTATATGAACGCAGGCCGGTTTGCCTTGAAACGGGCCTAAAATCAATTCATCGTCATGCATCAAATAAAAACCGACCCAGTTGATTTTTGATAGAGCCAGATTTAAGAGGGCCTAAATATTTGCCAGATTGGCGATAAAGTTGGTTTCGCCTTCCAAAAGAGAACGTGTTTGCGCTTGAAGCAAAGCATACATTTCCATCTTGTCTTGCGGATATATTGAATTGATCTCGTTCATTTTCATTTCCCCGTTTCCTCTGTTTTTTGCTATTAATATACTATCATAAAAAGGGTCTGACATCAAACGGGCATCGGGGGATTTATTCTATATTAATTTTTGCTTTTCCAAACAGCGGCAGCAGTTTGGCTGAAAGGAGAGACACCGCCGGCACGGTCAAGATTACGGCGGAACTGCCCGTCAGCGCCTGTATGATCTCCGCTGCGATCTGGTTGGAATTCATTACCTGATAATACGGCATATTGTAAGTATAAACTTGAATCAGCACCACCAGTGAGGAGCCGGTGAACGCTAAAATCAGCGTGTTGGCCATGGTGCCCAGCATATCCCGGCCCACGCTCATGCCCGAAGCGAACAGGGCTTTTGCCCCGCCATCCGGGTTCTTTAGGTATACTTCATTGATTGATGAAGCCACGGAGATCGCGACATCCATTACCGCACCGAGCGACGAGATGATCACAGCGGCGAAAAAAAGGCTGCTGACCTTTAACCCACTGTGGGAAGAAATCGCCAGAAGGGAGTCCGTGTCGGCAAACGTATAACCGGAGGTGCCGGTCAATTCGTTAAAGATCATTTCTATCACAGCTGAAACCGCAACCCCACCGACCGTACCGAGAATTGCAATGAGGCTCTTCCATTCAACTCCCCCAACCAGCAAAAGCGTAACGCAGGCGGTAACTGCGGCGAAAATTAATACGGCAATCGTCGGGGGAATACCACGATAAAGAAGGGGAACAAAAACGAAAATAACGCTTGTTATTGTAAAAGCAATGGCAATGACAGATTTGAAGCCGTTTCTGCCTCCGACCAGGCACAGCATCAAAGCAAAGATTATCGCCATGAGATATAAGTAGGGCGTTCTGTTTGGAGAATTGACGTTGATATTAACGGTTTTGCCGTCGCCTGTAACGCTGACCGATACAATAACGGTCTGCCCCGCTTTCAGGTAATAATTTGTATCGTAATTCAAATTGTTCGTAATATGATAGCTTTTGCCCCGCAATGAACCCGTTAAGAGATTGGTTGTAATATTCTGAGAACCGACCAGCAATTCGGGATGTTTTTCATCCTTCTTTACGGCTTCGGAATCAATTGAGACTACTTTCGCTTTTTCAAAGGTGATTTTATCGTTTCCGGAAAGACTGTACGGGTCGTAATATGCCTGATGACGGCTGAGCCCGTATGCAAAAACAATATAGGCGGTTAGTAAAAGCAACATGACTCCCGCTTTCCACAAACTCTTAATGTGAAGATTCTGCATCGCGTTTCCTCCCTCTATACTTCCGTAAAGAAGACAACCTCATTGCACCTTTTCGTGAAATGAGGTTGTCTGTAATTTAATTTTCTGTTATCAATAGAATTCGTTAATTCTGCTCGGCTTTCCTTTTCTTAATTGCAATGACGCAGCCAACGGCAATCAGAAAAGCGCCGGCGGCAATTGCGAAGATAAGATAATTATCGCTGCCGCTGTTGTCGCCTGTCTTCGGGTTTGAAGCCGTCGCAGCCGCAGTTGTGCCCGTCTGCACAGCCGGGATCGCCTTCGCCTTCGTGATGGTATAGGTATCGATCGGCTTATCAGAATTCGTCGCGTAAGTAGTCAGTGCAAATGTATTGTCCGTAACCTTTACATAGCTGTAAGTAGGCACATTGTTCTGCCAGCCAAATGCGCTGAATGAATGATCCTGGGTAGTGTTGTATTTGTAATATTTACTGCCGCTGCCGGAGTCAAGCGTAAAGTACACAGTGCCTTTCGGGTTCGTAACCGCATTGGTTTTCACCGTATTCACCGGGGAACCGCCGTACATCTGGAGCGAACGGGTGTAATAATGGTCGTGGCCATTAAGAACGACATCAACGCCGTATTTGTCCATCAGTTTTGTCCAATTCTTGCGCATGAACATCACGTCGTCGTCGGAAGTTGTGGAACCATCGTGGTTTGCTTCACTGTAAGGAGCCTGATGATACGCCGCTACTTTCCATTTTACATTCGGGTTGGCATCAATTGCCTGTTTCATAAATGCGTCATGAGCGGAGACATCATAGAAATTGTTTCCCTCCAGAGTCATAAACAGGGTATTTCCGTATCGATACCAGTAATCTCCGTTATTGTCGTCCACACCATTGGTTTTTGTCTGACCAAGTGTGGAAAGATTCGGCTGGTCATAATGGTAGCTGTAATATTTGCCCATCTGAAAGTCATGGTTGCCGGAGAAGGCCGCCAGAACATGGGTCTGCAGATAATTCGCAGAAGAAGTGGGGTTGAAAAATGCATTGTACTCTTTCTGCTGAGTATAAAGATGATCGTAATCATTGACTTGGTCACCCATGGAAAACAGAAAGTTCAAAGACGGAAATTTGGAATATACCTTGTCAAGCGTGTTTGCCCAACCGGCTTTATCGTTGTCGAGATTTCCGCTCGCGCCGACCTGAGGATCGCCGAATGCCGCAAAAGTGAAGCCATTCGCTGTGGAGCCTGTTTTAAAGGTATAACTGGGACTCCATGTAGTACCGTCGCCGACACGGTATGTGTACGAGGTATTTGCGGCGAGACCGCTAACTGCCACTTTGCTGGAATACTCGTCCTGCAGAGCCGCACCGCCGGCATCTGTAAAGGAGCTGACCGCATGATCTGTGTTGGAAGCATTATCCAGAACGCCTTCGGTTGCTGTTATTTTTTCTGTGATCGCCTGTTTTGTGGAATTTGCAGGAAAGTCTGCACTCTTCATATCGCTGGTTTTCGAGATTTGAAGTTGACCCGTTACAGAACTGCTGCTTTGCCAGCAGACGCGGACTTCCGCTTCACTGCTGCCGATACCGAGATCAACGTTATAGGGAGCACCCGTTGACTCCGCGTATGCCTTGGTCTCCTGAGGGCCGATGCCACAACCTACAATCACCACTGCACAGAATACCGCCGCGGCAGTCTTAATTGTTTTGCTACCAATGAACATAAATTTTACCTCCTCGTTTTACATACCGTCTAAGATTTATTTTTAACAGCACTATTGTAGCGCATGGGAATTGTAACCAAGTTATGATTATGTTAAGCGGAGTTTAATTTTGATGTCAAATTGCAAATTTAACTGATCCCGTTTAAAATCACAAAATTCAACATTGCGCTTCCAACTATTATTTAACACATTTTTAACCGAATTATAAAATTTTTAAAACTTGCCTTTCCTGATTTCGTGGTAGGATAGCGGTAAAAAGAATTTTGTCTTTTTACCCGCAAACCTTAATAGGTACGTAACATAATAATGTAAAAGGAAAGACTTTCTGATGAATATGCAACTGCCAGTACGTTTTTTTCATAAATTTTCACGCGCCATACCTATTATAAAGATAAGATTGGTTTTTAGAAGACTGGAAGTCTATCATATCATCTTCCTTTTCTGCGCCTGCGTGTCTGCTGTCTGCCTGGGAATCCTCTTTTTTCGCCTGGTGATTCTGCCGGGGCAGTCGGACGCCGCGGCGACTGAAGCCCGTTCCCTTTATCGTAATCCGGCAATCAGTTCATCTGCGCCACAAAGCTCGCCTGCGCCCCAGAGCTCTACTGTGCTCGGCTCAGCCGCTTCCAGTACACAGGATGCTCTGTCATTTTCGGAGCTAAAGGCAATCAACCCGGATGTGGAAGGGTGGATTACCCTCCCCGGCACGATGATCGACTATCCGGTTCTTCGTGCGCCCGCCTCAACCCCTGACTATTACTTAACCCATGATTGGAAACACAACGCAACGAAATACGGAAGTATCTATCTGTACACACCGCCATCCAAAGTTTCCGTCAAGCAGAAGAACACCATTCTTTATGGACACAGCATGAAAGATGGAAGAATGTTCGCCGACCTGCTGCAGTATGATAATCTTGCTTATTATCGCCTGCACCCCACTTTTCTGTATCAGGACAGCGGCAGCAAAGCGAACTGGAAAATCTTTGCCGTAATAAAAACCAACACAGACCTCGCACAGGGACCGCCATTCGATTACCAAAAAACACGCTTTGCATCTACACATGATTTTTCAAAATACCTTTATGAAGTCCGAATCCGCTCGATTCTCAATATTCCGGTTGATGTGAAAACGTCAGACGACATTCTGATGCTCTCCACCTGCTCCTATGAATTTGACGGATTTCGCACCGTCATATGTGCCAGGCGTGTGCGGATGGGTGAAAGCACAGACGTAGATACCGCCAATGCGGAAATAAACAGCGAAGTCCTCTATCCCGATTGCTGGTACAAAAAATTCGGCGGAGAAAAACCTTCTCTGCCAAATTTTCAATAAACCATGAAGGGGATTGGAATATTGCATTTGCAAATTATTGTGTTCAGCCTATGAAAAAATATTTTACTTAAATATAACCTGAATTTATCCTTACCATAACGTCAGACCTCTACAATGTTACTGTACACAAAAAAAAGAAACAAGGAGAAACAAATATGAAAAAAACCGTTTCAATAATTTTGGCGGCAGTCATGATCTGCTTATCCACGACTGCTTGCAGCAGCGCAACGACCAACTCAGCGTCCTCCACTGCACCGGCTTCGCAGGCGGCTGAATCTACCGCAGTATCCGCAGCAGATTCGACTGTTTCATCCGCCGCAGATTTGACTGCTTCATCCGCTGCCGCAACACAGGCAGTCACAGGAAGTATTACGGCTTCCGGCTCTTCCGCGCTTTATCCGTTGGTAAAAGATGCAATCTCTAAATTCAAGAAGACAAATCCGGACGTTTCTATTACTTTAAATGCGGGTGGTTCCGGCACAGGATTAAAGCAAGTTGCTGACGGAACTGTCAATATCGGTAATTCGGATATTGAAGCTTCTACAAAATTACCAAAAGATCAGGCGGCTCAATTAGTAGACCATAAAGTATGTGTGATTACTATGGCTCCTATCGTGAATAAAGATGTCGCTGAAAAAGTAAAAAGCTTAACAACACAGCAATTAACCGACATATTTACCGCTAAGACAAAGAACTGGAAAGAAGTCGGCGGCCCGGATGAAGCAATTACATTAGTTACCCGTCCAACCACTTCAGGAACACGCGCATTGTTTAAACAATATGCTTTAAATAATAGTGAAGAAGCATCTAATGCATCCCTTGAAACAGATGATTCCGGTACATTACTTCAAAATGTATCAAGTCATAAAGGCGCAATCGGGTATGTTGCACTTTCTTACCTTATTAACAATACCAGTGTAAGCACAGTTGGCATTGATGGTGTAGACCCGACACTTGATAATGTATATAGCGGTAAATACAAGGTATGGGGCTATGAGCACATGTATACCAAGGGCGAAGCAACAGACGCTGTCAAAGCATTCCTAGACTATATGCAGTCTGATGATTATAGCAGCGCTGTTGAAACCCTTGGATATAATGTCACGTCAAAAATGACCGTCTCTAGATAGGCCCCTTTTGGATATCCCTATTTTTAAGTACAGGTTGAAGGCCGGCGGGGTATTCCCGTCCGGTCTTTTGCCTTTAAAGGAAGTGCAAGAGTTTCTTATGGTTAAAAAGGAATATTTAGGGCGCTTTTTTGTAACTGCATGTGGATTGTTTATTATTTTACTTACCATGTCAATCGGCGCGTTTCTTCTTTATAAAGGAATGGGTACATTTACAATTTATCATCATACCCTCACAGAGTTTCTTTTTTCATCCAACTGGAATCCTGCTGATGACTTTACCGGCGGCGGTCAGGTTGGCGCTGCAATCTTCATATTCGGCTCAATTATCATTTGTTTTCTTGCCCTTCTCATTGCGACCCCGTTTAGTTTGGCTGCCGCAATTTTTATGGCGGAAATATCTCCAAAGATCAGCACAAAAATCTTGCAACCTGCTGTAGAGATCTTTGTCGGGATTCCTTCCGTCGTCTATGGTTGGGTCGGATTAACAATACTAATCCCATTTATAGAAAATGTATTTCATCTTCAAGTTGGGTTTTCGGTTCTTGCAGGCAGTATTGTTCTCGCTGTCATGATATTTCCTTCGATTACGAGTGTCTCTGCAGATTCATTAAAAAACGTTCCGGGAGAATACAGAGAGGCCGCTTATGGCCTTGGGTCAACACGATGGCAGGTTATTTGCAAAGTGATTCTTCCTGCGGCGCGTCCCGGGATTCTTACCGGAATTATCCTTGGATTGGCACGGGCATTCGGAGAAGCGCTGGCAGTTGCTATGGTAATCGGCAAAATGAAGGCATTTCCGAAAAATATTCTTTCTCCAACCAATAATTTGACTTCTGCGATTGCATCTGATATGGGTGGCGCAACAGAAGGCGGAGAATATAATATTGCTTTGTGGACTATGGCACTTCTTCTGCTTGTAATTTCATTCACTTTTATTTTAGTAGTCCGGAAAGTCTCTTCCAAAGGAGAGAAACAAGCATGAAAAAGCAGCATAACATTGCAAAAACGACTGATAAAGTTATGACGATCTTACTGTACTGCGTAGCTGTATTTTTTTTACTTTTACTTGCCACATTCACGCTATACATCCTTTTTAAAGGATTTAGTGGATTTGACATCTCCTTGTTTGGGTTCAATGAAAATGGAATCGGAAACCAGTTTTTTAATACGGTCTACCTGGTGTTTCTCGCATTATTAATCAGTGTTCCAATCGGTGTTTTGGCCGGAATCTATATGGCTGAATATTCTAAGCAGGGGCCTTTCTCCAGCTTCGTTCGTACTTGTATTGAAACACTTTCCTCTCTGCCATCCATTGTGGTCGGACTTTTTGGTTATCTGGTCTTTGTAGTGATGGTACACGGCCGATGGAATCTTATGGCGGGCGCAATGGCGGTTTCTATTCTATGTCTTCCGCTTATTACAACTGTAACTGAAGATGCTTTGCGAGCAGTTCCGGATAACTATAAGGAAGGGAGTTTTGCCATCGGGGCTACCCACTGGCAGACGATTCTTCGTGTATTACTGCCTGCATGTATTCCACGCATTATCACTGGGGTCATTCTTGCTGCCGGACGTGGATTTGGTGAGGCTGCCGCACTTCTTTATACTGCGGGGATGAGTACAGATATCAATTGGTCAAATTGGAATTTGACTTCACCAACCTGCCCGCTCAACCCATTTCGTCCGGGTGAAACACTTGCACTTCACATTTGGGCTTCCAGAACAGAAGCCGTCGCACCAAACGCGGCACAGATTGCAGATATCTCCTCAGCGGTATTAATTATCATGGTCTTTGCCTTCAGCATTGGTTCACGAATCATTGGTAGGTTTTTAAGCAACAGGACAACTGGTAACGTATAAACATAAGCATAAAAGTGTCGTCTGGGTTTGTTTTCGCATAACCGTTCCGGGTATTGCCCATCGTAAAAAGTTTCTTCTCGTAGTCTTCCCATTGTTCAAGTAGGCCATTGATCTTTTCAAACGCACGTTGTTCCGGTGTCTTTCGCCGACCGGTACCGTGGACGAATTCAATATTGGCCTTTTCATAAGCCGTTTTCTCCGCCGTAACCAGAGTCCGCAGCTTTTTCAGCGTCACATTGCCGGAAATCTCTCTGCCTGCAAATTCCTGCCGCACCCGTTCCTTGACTTTTACAAGATACTTTTCCGCCGTCTTACGCCAGACAAATGTGTAACGGTTGGCCATGTTCTCTATCTTTGTGCCATCGATGAACACCTCATAATGCTCAGTTTCACTCACTTCTTCAAGCTTTAAGACAAACCTTGAATTTGTTATGCTCTAAGAGCTTTAAAATGTTTTCCAAAATTCTATTTTAAGCAAAAAGTCGAGGCCGCCAATACCTTTCGGTACGGTTGCCTCAACTTTGTGTAAGGGTTTCCTTACTTTTTCTCAGCTAATTTGCTGCCCATGCCAGCCATATTACTGCCCATGCCGGCCATATTACTGCCCATGCCAGCCATATTACTGCCCATGCCAGCCATATTACTGCCCATGCCAGCCATATTACTGCCCATGCCAGC
>WSSedL1CaDRAFT_10001326_pt1 | contig 14705 bp, 15 predicted proteins | sample WetSurSL1Cattail_FD_9464 | JGI IMG/M metagenome (IMG submission 9464)
GTAAGGTATAATTCGTTTCCTTTGGCAGTGACGAAAGCTCCTTTAAGGCTTGCATGGCCTGTTTTGACGGATTTTACTTCTGATCCAGTCAATACAATTCCCGCCTCAAACCGGTCAGAAAGGGCGTAATCGAAACTTGCTCGCTTGTTGGTGGCTATGTTGGTCATGCTCTGACTATGTCATATATGGCTTAAAAAAACAACTTTTCGATTTGACGGATACCTGAGAAGCTGGTATTTTTAGCTGTCGTTCTTTTACAAAGTAGGCGGTATTAGTATGCGTCTTTGTCTTTTTCGAGAGGAGAATGGAGATGACGGGTAAAGATTTCAGTGCGTATACGTATGGCGAAGCTCAGACAGCTGGCGGGCAACTGATTCATTTTTCGTGCCGATCAGAAGATCTGGAGGAAATAAAGAAGGTCTTTCAGGATAAGTTGCGTAATGTAAGCTTTCCTGAAACACATAGGGTCATGCTTGAGCATGGTATGTATGGTCGCTATACACGTTATGAAATCATCCAGCACAAGTATGCCGGGTGGAATCATGAAAGCGGTGCTGGCGGGTATATTGAGGTGCTTGAAGTGAAGAACCCGACAGATGGTCGAGGCAGCATCGTCATATATGATTACCGTGATGATCTCGGAGCTGTTTTTACCGAATGGGAGACGCTTGAGTCTGCCATCGAGGGAGAACGGCGTTTTTGGGGGCAATCTGATCGTACTCAAGAATCCTGGGAGAAGCTCGGCTGCAAGCGCTTTGTGCGTTGTGGGGAGCTTGATCCATGGTTTTATGCAGTCGGCAACCAAGAGCTCGTCGGAGACTATGTTTTTCCCGAATATCTTCAGGACGATCCAGTCTACACTTTTGGGCGAAAATTCATTGTTCAAGGTGCTGACGATTTTCTTGAAGTCAAGACTTGTTTCGGTGCGCGGTTTATTTCTGGAGAGAGGGAGTCTTTTTCAGGCCATAGGTCTCCATGGGCGCAGAGAATCGTGTATTGGAGTGACGGTAGTTCGACGGTTATGGATTGCGGGAAGGAATCAGCAGTGAAGCCGCTCGAACGGGATGAGGCATGGATTGCGGAGGCATCGCGGCAATTCACCCGGCTTCTTTCGGGTAATAAGGAACGTTTTTTGATCAAGCTGCTGGATGGAACGCAGTTCATCGGGCGCGTCATTCCTGATAAGGGGCGAAGTGTATTCCGACGGGCTGGGCGTTATTTCGCCAAGGTCCAGGTTGAAGGCGAAGCGAAGGTTAGAGAGGGGTGGGTTGATTTTGTCCCATCTGAGAAAGAGCCTGATGTCCTGGAATATATCAAGGCGAAGCTTTCTGAAAAGGGCAAGGAGATTGTTTCGATCGCTATCAATCCAGAAAAGCAGCATGGGAGGAAATGGGCCGGCGTCTTTCTTTAGAGGCGTGGCATATTCGATAGCCGGGGACTGACAGTGTCAGCCCCGGTTTTTTCTTTGCTTTTTGGCTTTTTTGAACTACAATGTTGAGTATGAAAGTTTTATTGCAACAAAAACTTCGTGAGGCGTTGAACGATCTTCAGGAGACCGGGATTTTGCCTGTTTTTGATGTGCCTGATATCCATGTTGAACGGCCGAAAGATGATCAATTCGGTGAATATACTTCTCATATCGCTCTGGTCGCTTCGAAGCCTTGCGGAAGAAATCCTCACGAAATTGCAGAAGCTCTCAAGGAACGCATGATAACTTGCGAGCCGGGACTTTTTGAAAAAATCGAAGTTGCTGGGCCGGGACATTTGAATTTTTTCTTATCGCAACGCGTATTGGGGGATATCGTTGATGCCATAGCGAGACAAGGCAGCCGATATGGAAGCGGAAAAATAGGCGAAGGGAAGCGCATTGATAATGAGTTCGTTTCTGCGAATCCGACCGGGCCGCTTCATCTGGGCAATGCGCGCGGGGGGTTTTTTGGCGATGCCCTTTCACGCGTGCTTCGGAAGGCTGGTTTTGAAGTCGTGAACGAATATTATGTGAATGATGCTGGTGAACAAGTACTCAAGCTTGGCCATAGCGTTTTAAAGGACAGCGAGGCAGTCTATGGAGGCTCATATATCGAAGCTCTTCATGAGCGTTTCGTAATCGATATAAAAACATCGGTTGATATACGAATGATCGGTGAAAAAGCTGCAGCGGCCGTGCTTGAAGAATATATCAAGCCGACGCTTTCAGATAAGATGCATATCGCATATGACATATTCATATCCGAACGTGATGATATCATCCGCCAAGGATTTGTAGATAAGGCGATCGAATGGCTGAATAGCAAGGAATTGACATATGAACAAGAAGGAGCGCTTTGGCTCCGCACGACTGATTTCGGCGATGATAAGGATCGCGTATTGATGAAAAGTGATGGTAGCCGGACGTATTTCGCTTCTGATTGTGGCTATTTGCTGAATAAGATGGAACGGCATGGTTCGAATGGACATGACGGTTTTGATACGCTCGTTTTGACATTGGGAGCTGATCATCATGGTTATACCGCTCGTCTCCGAGCGGCGGCGCAGGCGCTCGGTTTTACGGGGGAGTTCCGTTTCGTGCTTGTCCAGCTGGTGCGACTCGTGAAAGACGGAAAAGAAGTTCGCATGTCGAAACGCGCCGGGAACGTTGTGACTGTCGATGAACTGATAGAAAGAGTAGGTCATGATGTAGCACGATTCTTTTTTCTCATGTACAGTCCTGATACACACATGAACTTCGATCTCGGATTGGCCGAGGAGCGTTCGCAGAAGAACCCGGTGTTTTATGTCCAATATGCTCATGCGCGAATGGCAAGCGTGCTCCGTAAGGCTGAGGATGAAGGATATGATTATACTGGAGCTGATGCATCTCTCTTGGTCAATGATAAAGAGCGCGAGTTGATCCGCGAGCTGATGGCATTTCCGGAAGTTATCGAGTCGGTCGCGGAAGAATATTCCGTCCATAAACTGCCGCAGTATGCGATCCGGCTTTCTGATAGGCTGCATTCTTTCTACGATGCGTGTCGCGTGCTTGATCCCGAGAATAAGCCGCTCTCATCGTCTCGATTGATGCTTGTGCATGCCGTTAAATCGGTGTTGGGAGAGACGCTAGCGCTTATAGGTGTTGATGCTCCCGAAAAGATGTGATGTTCATTTTTGTATGTTCCATTTTCGCAATCACAAAAAGCAAATCAACCGGAGTCTTGATGAACAGGTCGCCCGCTTCGCTTTTAAGGTGGTCACTCCTATCGCGATATTTTTTTTCATGGCAATGAGCGTTGATGCGTATAGGTTGTTCCGTTGATATTTCTTCCGTATGGAAAATGATTGTTCCATCACCATATATCTTGTCCGTCATGGAGAGGCTGAAAATAATATTCGTTTTATCTTGGATTCTTGTCCTGGGAAATCGGAGTATCCCTTAACTGCTGTTGGCAGACTTCAGATAGCCGCTGTTGCTGAAACGCTGAAATCAGCTGATGCCGATGTTCTCTTGAGTTCTCCGCTTCTCCGCACTCGTCAAACGGCTGAAATTATCGCAGAAGCGACAGGACTGGAAGTCTTTATTGATGGCAGGCTTTGCGAAGCCGGCATGGGCATCTATGAGGGCAAGTCAGCGGAAGAATTATGGCAAAAGTATCCTACGCCAGAATCTCGACTTGCTCCGGATCCACTGGATGGCGTTGAAAGTTACCTTGATATCCGTAGCAGGGTGACGGCGCTTTTGGCTGATATACGAAGCCGATTCATGGGAGGGAAAGTCATCATCGTGTCGCATGGCGATACGCTTGAGCAACTCCATGGTATACTTACGAATGAAGCTCCCGGTGTTTCCGCTGCTGGTTGGTACCCCGAAAGAGGATCGTGTACGGAAGTTATCTGGAAAATGTGATATCGCATGCGCGCATCTCGTGGTCGTCATTAATTACGTGTTCCTATGAGAAGCATTGAATGGGAAGAGAAGTATAGCGTCGGTATCGAACTGATAGACAATCAGCACAAAGTGTTTATCGGTATTTTGAATGATCTGTATTCAGCTATTATTAACAAGAAAGAGCTTTCAGTCCTTGATGATATCTTCAGCCAGCTGGTCGCATATACGCATTTTCATTTCCAGACGGAAGAGCGTTATTTTGATGAATTCGATTATGAAGGCGCTGAGGCTCATAAAATAGCACATAGAGCTTTGAGCGATCAGGTGGTTGCGATGCAGCAGAAGTACGATGATGTCATGAAAAATCCTTTTGAACTGATGGATTTTCTCGAGGATTGGCTTATCGAACACATCATGGGTATGGATAAGCTGTATAGCCAGTGTTTTAAAGAGCATGGATTGAAGTAAGCGTATCGAGTTTTTAACTCCGCGTTTTCCTAGGAGGGCGCGGAGTTTCGTTTGATTTTTCGGCTTGATAGTGGTAGATTGAAGGTACAATTTTGAAAGGCAATGAAGGGGTTATCACCCTGGAGCTCCGGAAAGAAATTTGCCAGTTGACGAAGAGTAGAATCCGGCGGGTACGCCCGTAATAGCCGTAATAAGTCCGCTGTAAGCGGAGAAGCAAGGTGGTACCGCGTTCTTGACGCCCTTAGCACGTTTTTCGTGTTAAGGATTTTTTGTTTTTAAAGGCAATTCTATGGTATTCAAGAAAGTCGATCCGAAAGTAAGTTTCCCGAAGCTTGAGGAAGAGACGCTCAAGTATTGGGAGGAGAACAAGATATTCGAGAAGTCGGTGGCGAACCGTGAGGGAAAGCCTAAGTACAGCTTCAATGATGGCCCGCCGTTTGCGACCGGGACGCCGCACTATGGCCATATCGTGGGCAACATCCTGAAGGACGCAGTGCCGCGCTATTTCACCATGAAAGGATTTCAGGTCGAGCGCAAGTGGGGCTGGGACTGTCATGGTTTGCCGATCGAGAACATCGCAGAGAAGGAACTCGGCATCCGGCACAAAAAAGATATCGATGAGATGGGTGTTGCGAAATTCAACGAGTTCTGTCGTTCCAAAGTACTTGAATATGCAGCTGAATGGGAGAAGATCATTCCACGCATCGGACGCTTTGCAGACATGAAGAATGCCTATCGCACCATGGACAAGGAATACATGGAGAGCGTGTGGTGGGTGTTCAAGGAGCTCTGGGACAAGGGGCTGGTCTATGAGAGCTACCGGACGATGCATATCTGCCCGCGTTGTGAGACGACGCTCTCTCAGCAGGAAGTGAGCGAGGGCTATCAGGACGTGAAGGACCTCTCGGTCGTGGCGAAGTTTGAACTCGTGGATGAACCAGGTACGTTTGTTTTGGCCTGGACAACAACTCCGTGGACGCTTCCTGGGAATGTTGCTTTGGCGGTGGGGGAGGATATTGAGTATGTGAAAGTAAAGACTCTTAATGTTCAAAAACGCGCAGAAACAGGAGAAGTAGTTTATGAAAATGTCATTATAGCAAAAGAAATATTCGAAGGGTTGAGTGAACGAGATAGCCGAGATCCTCTTCGAATAGCTTTTAATATGTCTTTTGCTCATTCTGTAAAAGAAGGAGAGGAATTTATTGAGGGGCCAAAAGTTATTGAAGAATTTACTGGTGAGAAATTAGTTGAAAAATCCTACAAGCCGCTGTTTGATTATTACGCCAAGGACACGACGCTTCCGAATCATGAGAATGGTTGGAAGATCTATGCGGCGGATTTCGTGACGACTGAGGATGGTACGGGCGTGGTGCATATTGCGCCGGCTTTTGGTGAGGACGACATGAATCTCGGCAAGGAAAAGCAGTTGCCGTTTGTGCAGCACGTGAAGATGGATGGCACGATGAAAGATGAGGTGTCTGATTTTGCTGGCTTAGATATTAGTCCTCGCGCGAAAGGTAAAGTCGATGAGATTCGAGAAGCAGATTTAACTATTGTTAAGGCCCTTAAAGAAAAGGGATTATATTTCGCATCAGAAAAATATTTGCATAGCTATCCGCACTGTTGGCGCTGCGATACGCCGCTTCTCAACTACGCGACGTCGTCGTGGTTTGTCTCCGTGACCAAAATCAAAGAGCAGGCGCTCGAGCTTGCGAAGGGAATCCATTGGTCGCCAGAGCATATTAAGGAAGGGCGTTTCGGTAAGTGGCTTGAAGGCGCACGCGACTGGTCCATCAGCCGCCAGCGTTACTGGGCATCCGTCATGCCGATCTGGAAGTGCGAGTGTGGGGAGCTCCGCGTGTTCGGTTCGATCGCTGAGCTTGAGCAGGCGAGCGGACAGAAAGTGGAAGATCTGCACAAACATATCGTCGATGAGATCACAGTACCGTGCGAGAAGTGTCAGGGGACGATGAAGCGTATCCCGGACGTGCTTGATACGTGGTTTGACTCAGGCTCGATGCCATATGCGCAGGAGCATTATCCGTTTGCAAATCAGGAGCATTTCGAGAAGAGCTTCCCGGCGGATTTCATCGCGGAGGGCGTCGACCAGACGCGCGCCTGGTTCTACTACCAGCATGTTCTCGGGACGGCGCTCAAGGGGAGCGCGGCCTTCAAAAACGTCATCGTGAACGGCATCGTACTCGCTGAAGATGGCAAAAAGATGTCGAAAAAACTCAAGAACTATCCGGATCCGATGGAGATCGTGAACAAGCACGGCGCGGATGCACTCCGCCTGTATCTCCTCTCGTCGCCGATCGTTTCCGCCGAGAATCTCAACTTCTCCGAGCGTGATCTGACCGAGACTTCGCGCAACGTCTTCCGCATGCTCTGGAACTCGTATTCGTTCTTCATGACATACGCGAGCGTCGACGAATGGCAGCCAACAGCTAACAGCCAACAGTCAACGAATCTCCTCGACAAGTGGATCCTCTCTGAGCTCCAGATGCTCATCAAGGATCTCGATCAGTCGATGGAGGCGTATGAGATGGCCAAGGCGACACGTCTCTTCATGCCGTTCATCGACAATCTCTCGAACTGGTACATCCGCCGCTCGAGGGATCGCTTCTGGAAAAGCGAGGACGATACCGACAAGGAGAGCGCTTATCAGACGCTCTACGATGTGCTGGTAACGCTCGCGAAGCTTATGGCCCCGTTCACGCCGTTTTTGTCTGAGGAGATCTATCGCAATCTGACTGGTGAAGAGTCTGTCCACCTCGCAGATTGGCCAGTGGCGAAGGAGGGATTGATCAATGAGAAGTTGAATGAAGGGATGCAAAACGCACGTTATGCAATTACCGCTGGATTAGAAATACGCGCAAGTGCAAAAATTAAGGTGCGACAACCGCTAACGTATTTACAAACTAACGATAAGAATCTAGAACCTTTCAAAGATATTCTTGCAGAAGAACTGAATGTTAAGAAGATTGATTTTGTGGAAAGTATTGATAGAACTAATCCTAACTTGGTTAGCAAGTGCCATAATCCTCTTTCAAAAGTGGATGAGGTAACTACAAGTATGGATATTACAAAACAGGTAGCAATCAATACGGAAATCACACCAGAACTTGCCCTTGAAGGTGAGATGAACGAGATCAACCGCGCGATTCAGGATGGTCGTAAGAAAGCGGGGTTTAACGTCGAGGATCGCATCACGCTCGGGCATATCGGCAAGGAAAAAGTCTTTGAGAAGTTTGATGATGAGATCGCGAAGAAAGTCCTCGCGACCGAAGTGAAGAACGGAGACCTCGCCGACGCCGACTATCGCGAGACCGTCACTATCGAAGGAGAGGAATTCTCGTTCTCACTCAAGCGATAGGGATAATAAAGGTGAGAAAGAATTAAAATATTTGTGGCAAGAATTTTTCAGAGAAGCTTGAAAGTTGAAGCGAGCATGGTCCCGCTTTCTGAAGCGGGTCGCAAGACTTTCAGCAAAGAGCTTGCTCGCTGGAGCAAGCGAGAGATTCTCGGAAAGATTGCTTGCCATGAGATATTTTTTAGAATGAGTTTGTAAAGAGCATCATCTGCATGGAATTTCGTTACAACGCTATCGTCCTGAAAAAGAAAGAAGTAGGGGAGACTGATCGCCTCTATACTTTGTATACCTTGCAGCATGGCAAAGTGCAGGTGGTGGCTAAGGGTGTGCGCAAGCCGGAGGCTAAGTTGGCCGGGCAACTCGAGACGCTCATGTGCGGGCTTGTCATCGTGGTGAGGGGGCGCGGCATGGGTAAGGTTGCTGGAGCAGTGGCGGAAAACGTTTTTCCGTATCTTCGAACAGATGTTGATATATTAGGCTGCACGCTTGATACTGTAGCTGCTTTCGACCGGATGATCGGATGGGAAGAACCTGATCCAGAGATGTTTGCATTGCTGCAGACGTATCTTTTTTGTGCGGATTCACTTGTACAAAACGGTAAAGAAGAACGCATAGCCGTCCTGTCGCAGGGTTTTTTGGTGCAGCTTTTTGAACGTCTCGGGTATCGTCTTGAGACTGAAATATGTGCCGTTTCGGGCGGACGACTCACATCTGGAGGACAGCATTTTTTCAGTCCTGGTTCTGGAGGTGTTCTTTCGGAAGAGCATCATCATACCGATATGCAAGCGTTTCCTATCAGTGAGAATGCTATCAAACTCATCCGTCTTTTTCTGGGCAATCGATTGGAATCATTGCAGCGTATCCAAGTCGATGAGGATGATGCGCGTGAAATTGATCGGATTGTACAGCGTTTTTTCCGTTGGATACGGCCGTAGGTATTCCTGTTGACGTTGATGGCTTTTCGGAGTATTCTAGAGTCCCTAGTACTTTTATAAAAGGAGCATCAGTAATGCCTATTTTTCCTAAATGGACGCGCACGGCCGCTTGTGCTGTTTTTTCGATGTCGGTCTTGACATGTGCGGCAACAGAGCATATCGTCTCGAAGAAAAAAATTCCGAAAGTGTCGGTATCGACGCTTGATCAGGAGTATGAATTCCCTTCGTTGCAAGAAGAGGATGTTTTTCCAGAGAAATTTGCTGATGGTGCTAAGCGAGCTCCCCAGGAAAAACGTCCGATATCCAAGCGGTCGTATCGCCCGAAATCTCATGATGAGTTGTCGATTCGTTTTGGGATTCCATCACCTGGTTGTCTGTATGCCATGCATGATGGGAATGAAAAAGAGCGAGTACTCCGTCAAGTTGCTTGCATACGCAGGAATTATGGCGGAGCAATCGATGATGCTGTACGTTTGCATAATGTGTTGCCGCGTCCGATCGTTGAAGCGGTCATATATCAGGAATCACGCGGACGTCCGGATACGGTATCTCCTATCGGAGCTAGAGGAATCATGCAGTTCATGGATCCATTAGCGCATCAATACGGAGTCAAAAATCCGTTTGACCCCTACGAAAGCATCCCTAAAGGGACGCAGGTACTTGCGGATTATGTGAGGCATTTTGGTTCGATCGATTGGGCATTGGTCGCATACAATCGTGGCCCGGCTGCCGCTGGAAGAATGATAGACGCCGGACGAGAAGCCGGAACTATCAAATATGTGCGTGAAGTGCGGCGTGTCGCTCGACTGCTTGCGTCAGCTGATCGCGGATGAAGCGACGCATTTGATGTTCCATGTGAGGTTAACCCGAGCGCAACGCGCCCGGGTTTTTTATTTGTATCGGGTATGAGATGTTGATATAATAAAGTCGTATCTGTAGGAGGAAAAACACTATGTCTCTCAAAGAGCTGAATGATAAGCTTCATGGCCGTGATGTTCATCTTGATCGGACGAGGAATTACACCTCATTCGATCCTGATCGGCCAGATGTCGGCGGACAGGCTGCGGAAGCATTCAAGAAATCAGATCAGTGGTCTCAACAATCAGTAGCATCTTCAGAAATCATTCTTCAGGACCTTTCTCTTGAGCGTGCCCGGCAGAAAAAGATTCGTATCTGGCTTTCTTTGGCTGGAGCGGTAGTGGCGATCGTGGCCATAGTTGGGATATATACGCTTTTTTTTAACGAGAGCAGGGTGACATTTAGCATATCAGGGCCGAAAAATGTCGCAAGTGCTGAATCGATAACGTATACGTTCGATTATTCTAACCGAAATTTAGCAACGTTGAAGAACGTTTCTGTCGTTGTGTCGTTTCCAGAAACATTCCATCCGGAATCCAATGATCAAGTCGCAATTTCCGGTTCACAAGCGACAATTCCCATCGGGACTGTCGGTTGGAACGGGAAGGGAAGCGTGACGCTTTCAGGAAAATTCTATGGTTCAAAGGGGGACGTCGGATATTTTTCCGCCGCATTGAGATATATCCATGGAGGAACAGCGTCTGAAATATCGTCGCAGTACGGCGTGAATGTCGCTTCATCGCCGCTTTCGATAGAAATAACGTCGCCGCTTGAGCTTTCGAGCGGTCAAGAGATGGTGTATGAAGTTGATTATGCTAATACTGGAGATCTTGCATTTTCCAATGTCAGGACGCAGATGGATTATCCGGATGGCTTCACGTTTGTGAGTTCTGAGCCGAGTCCGTCAGAAGGTGATAGTGTCTGGTATCTTGGCACGCTTCCTGGTGGAACTATCGGAAAAATTGTCATCAGAGGCGTGCTATCAGGGACAGATGGCGTATCAAAGACAGTTGGAGGGAAAATCGGTTTTTTTGAGGATGCAAGCAGCGTTTTCATCCCGTATGGACAGAATGAACGGCAAACAAAGATAGTGGCATCGCCGCTTACCATAGCGCAGACAGTCAATGGATCAACGAGTCTGACAGCCAAACCGGGCGAAATGCTCCGATATTCCATCGTGTATCGTAATAATGGAAATACATCGCTTCGTGACGCGGTCATAACGATCGCATTGGATTCCGACCAGCTTGATTATAGCCAGCTTTCGCTTTTTCAGTCTGGCGCATATGATCCCGCATCTAAGACGATCACTTGGAAGGCATCGGATGTCCCGGCGCTTTCGCGGCTTGATCCTGGAGCACAAGGCGAACTCGTCTTTAGCGTGCCGATTTATGATACGGTTGTTATTGGTGAGAATGAACGTAATCTTTCCATCCGTTCTGTCGCAAAGATAGATAGTCCGGATGTGCCTCGGACTACTGGATCGAATAAGATTATCGGGAGCGATACGTTATTCGTGAAAATTGCGGCGGGCGTGAAAGTGAGTCTGGTCGGAGCATATGCCGATACGACATTTTCGAATAGCGGATCATTGCCTCCTGTTGTCGGATCAGAAACGACATATACTATGCGTGTAAGAATTGATGGATCTTCGAATGATGCGATAGGGTCTCGCGCTGTCGTAGCGCTTCCGACAGGGGTCTCTTTCAAAGGCAAAGTGTTGCCGGAAAGTGAATCAACGACATGGAATGAACGGACGCATGAACTCTCATGGGAAGTGGGAACGCTTTTAGCTGGATCGAAGAATCGTGAGATCGCATTTCAAGTGGGGATTACGCCGAATGTCAGCCAAGTCGGCAAGGAAGCAACGTTGATCAATCAGGTGACATTCACTGGTAAGGATTCTTTTACAAATGATGATATTACTGTCGTGAGTCCGTCAAAGACGACATATTTTCAAGAAGATCAATCCGTTAGAGATAACGGAGGACAGATAAAAAGCGCACAATGAATGGATTTGCCCTCAAAGAGCTTGGAAAAAAAAGCCGTTCTGGTTTGGTAACGACTGGGAGTGGTATGCTTGTCACGCCCTTTTTTATGCCGGATGCGACCCGGGCAGCTGTGCGCGGAGCGTCTTCGAGCGATGTCGACCATTCCGGCATCGAAGCTTTAGTGGTGAATACGTACCATCTCATGCTCCAGCCTGGCGAGACGCTGATCCGGAAGGCTGGTGGAATACACCAGTTCATGGATTGGCAAAAGCCGGTGCTTTCGGATTCTGGCGGCTATCAGGTGTATTCGCTTATCCATCGGAACCCTGAAATGGGAAAAATCACCGAAGACGGAGCAGAATTCAAGTCTGTTTTTGATGGTTCGAAATATCTTTTGACGCCGGAGCGTTCCATCCAGATACAGTTCGATCTCGGAGTCGATATGATGGTCTGTCTTGATGATCCTCGGCCGAATGATGTTTCTGAGTTGGAAGCAGCTGAAGCGGTAGAACGGACGATACGTTGGGCGGCGCGCTGCAAGGATGAGTATGTGAAACAAGTCGCTATGCGCGGGTTATCGGAAGAGACACGGCCGCTTCTTTTCGGAGTGGTGCAGGGTGGCATGTTTGTCCGTCTCAGGGAACATTGTGCTCAGAGTCTTACGGAAATTGGTTTTGGTGGTTATGGTTTTGGTGGCCGCCATATCGATAATGATGGGAATTTTTTGGAAGAGATAGTCGCAAAAACAGCAGCAGCTCTTCCGAACGAACGCCTTCGTTTCGCACTCGGTATCGGTACGCCGTCCGATATCGTGCGTTGTTATCGTTTAGGATGGGACATGTTCGATTGTGTCATACCGACGCGTGAGGGCCGGCATGGCCGGTTGTTCGTATGGAAAAGCGGACCGTTGGATGTTTTAGGCAGTTTTTATGCTACGATGAATATCAATAACGAGCAGTACAAGGAAGATTTTTCTCCGGTTGATGCGACATGCGATTGCGAGCTTTGCACTTGCTTTACGCGAGCTTATCTCAAACATCTTTTCAGGGTTGCAGATCCGCTCGCTGGGCGACTCGCCTCGCTTCATAATCTCCGTTTTTATGCTCGGCTCATGGAGCGATTGCGGCAAGACGGATGAAAGGAAAAGAAAAAAGCGCGTCAACAAGTGATCACGCTTTGTGAGGTTTTCGTTTTCAGCCTTCTAGGGACTGATGGGGTTGGAAAGATTTTCAAAATGGGGATACGTTTCGCATATCGTATGCTTGCAATTGTTCCATCAGGCAAGTGATGGCGACGAGTTTCTCTTGAAGCTCATGCCGGTGTCCGATTGCTTCATTAGGATCTTGTATGGCAAGAGCACTTCGGATGATTGACTCCAGCGATGACAGGGTGATGATGCGTTGAGTGTTGCCTTCGCCGATGGAGCGAATGTTGACATCGTGGCCTTGCGCAAGGGCTTTGATTTCCTGGTCAATCATGTCGAAATCACAGCAGTGATACATGATAGTCTCCTCTTGATGTGCGCGTTATGCGCTGGTTGTTAAAGAATCACTTTACGATACTCTTGTGTGGTTCATTTTGTCAATATATAAAAAACGGCTACTCAAAGAAGAGCAGCCGATAGCGTGAGAGCTATTGTTGGTAGTAGCGTACGTAGAGCAGGTTCGCGATTTCGCTTTCGTATGCCCATCCCAGTGCGAAGGCACCAGCTTCTTGGATGCTGGGAGCCAAGTTTTGCTGGATGATTTGTTGGGGCCGCAAAAAACTCCCCAATTTGGAACTGATTTGTTGCAGCATGAAGCCGATGACGTTGTTGTTTTCTCGCATGGCCGCGACTTCGTTGGGGAAGTCTTCTTCGAAAATCTTGGCAATATCGAGGATATAGTCTGCATTCTTGAAACATGGGTCACGAGAGGATTTTTGAGAAATCCGGTCATGTGTTTCTTTCAGCTGTTCAATGGTGATCATGATACTTTCCTCCATTGCTGGCGTTGTGCCGGCGGTGATTGACGATGGCGGCGATAAAAGCCGCACCGATGATACCCACAAAAATCAGAACTTCGCTCATTGAGGTGCCTTCCTTGAAAAGATTGTATTGTTAAAGAATCTACTTATAATACCGAATATAATTGATTTTGTCAATAGATTATATGTCTGAGAAGAATGACGTTTTTGAGAAAATCGTATCGCTCGCCAAGCGGCGCGGGTTCGTGTTCCCGTCGTCCGAGATCTATGGCGGTTTCGGAGCAATCTATGACTACGGCCATTATGGTACGCTCCTTAAGAACAATATCCGCGACTTGTGGTGGAAGGCTATGGTACAGCTTCGCGACGATGTCGTGGGTCTCGATAGCGCTATCTTCATGCATCCGATGGTGATTCGTCTCACTTCACATCTCCGTTTTTTATACTCGGTTCATGGAGCGATTGCGGTAGGTGTAAGAAAAAGAAAAAAGCGTCCTTCCGTGGAGGGGCGCTTTTGATTTGACGGGCGTAGCCGTCAGACGATGGGTGCTTCGTTTTCCGCATCATGGCAACGGAGCGCAAGGATGCCGATGGCCTTGGCAAGATGGGCTTTGTCGGTGAGCTCATTAATCGTGAAGGCATCGATGATATTGTTCAGTTCGCAGAAGACTTCATGTTTGAGCCTGTGATGAACCGTCTCGAGATGACCGGCCGTGAACTGGTGCGTGGCGAGGGTCTCGATGAGCGCTTGCTCTTTCGGAAGCATATCGCGAATGAAATCATCAAAGCTTGGTGAGAAGGGGATGACAGTTTCGGCGAAGCGTATGAGCTCAGCGGGTATCTGCCACTTTTGGTCAGGCGTCGTATCGGCCATGAAATTTCCTTTCGATTGTTTGCGGTGCATGATTTATGCAGCGCTGAATATGCCAAAAATGATGATGATGAGAAAACTGAGCTCGAGCTAGTTATTCCCATCCACGATCTTTTCGAGAAAAGATCGGCATGAGCCGGTTCTATGGTATCCTCCGTTTGCTGGGATTGAAAAAAAACCGGATATGTAGTATCATCCGATGATTGTTGAAGGTACTGTTTCACGTTATACTATAGGTAGAGAATCGTGTCAATAAAGCAAAAATCGTAATCATTCCATTATATGTCTGAGAAGAATGACGTTTTTGAGAAAATCGTATCGCTCGCCAAGCGGCGCGGGTTCGTGTTCCCGTCGTCCGAGATCTATGGCGGTTTCGGAGCAA
>WSSedL1CaDRAFT_10001327_pt1 | contig 14705 bp, 9 predicted proteins | sample WetSurSL1Cattail_FD_9464 | JGI IMG/M metagenome (IMG submission 9464)
GCCTCGGTGGAAAGCGTGCGCCGCACCAGCCGCAGCGGCTCGACCGGTGCGGGCGTAAAGGTCATCGCTGCCTGCACGCGCGCCGTGCAGCCGGGCTCGACCACAATCTCACGGAGCTGGCCCTGGCCAAGGCGCGTGCTGTCGGCGGTCAGTGTGTAACTGCCGGGCGCAAGCGTCGCAAAGCAATAGGTGCCGTTCTTCGCCGTGGTCGTGTGCGCCTCTTCGCCGGTCGCCTCGTTGCGCGCGGTCAGCGTGACGTCTGTCATCGGTGTTGAATGCAGGTCGGTGAGTCGGCCGCAGAGTGCGCCGTTTTGTGCTGCGAGCAGTTGCGCGCAGGCAAGCAGCCCCACGCCCGCCATGCGTACGGCGGCCATTCGTGCCCGGTTGAGCTTCGCCCCTGCCATCGAAACCCCGTCTCGGGCAGATCGAGGGAATACGCACAACTTCGCATCCTATGGAGCTCCGCATTGTGCCCGGAGCCGAGAGGTCAAGCAACTGTGTGCGCGGGAACGGCCAACCTTTGCCTCTGCAATGGAGTTGTGTGCGATTCTATGCCGCCTCCCGGCCTGCTGGATAGTTCGTTTCCGGGTTCATTGCAGCTATTTTTATCGTCGCCAACGCTTTTATACTCAATCTCTTCGCGAAAACCCTTCGGAGGACCGGCCCAAACTTCGGTACACTAGACTATATGCGCCTGAAAATAGCGCAAAGTCGATCTGCCCGTTCCCGGGCATGTCTTTTGGAATGAGTGCGTATGTTTATCGATCAAGTGAAGATTCACGTCAAGGCCGGCGACGGCGGCAACGGCTGCATGGCCTTCCGGCGCGAAAAGTTCGTACCCAAGGGCGGCCCTTCGGGCGGTGATGGCGGCCATGGCGGCGACGTGATCATGGAATCCAGCCAGCGGCATAACACGCTCATCCACTTCCGCTACAACCCCGAGCACAAGGGCCAGCGCGGCGAGCATGGTCTGGGTTCCAACTGCACCGGCCAGGACGGCGACTCCGTCGTGCTGCAGGTCCCCGTCGGCACCAGTGTCTACAACTTTGAGACCGGTGAGCTGATTCACGACTTCGAGAAGCCCGATGAGCGGCTTGTCATCGCCAAGGGCGGTCGCGGCGGCCGTGGCAACCAGCACTTCGCCACGCCCACCCATCAGGCGCCGCGCGAGCATGAGCTGGGCCGTCCCGGCGAGGAATTCTTCCTGCGCCTCGAACTCAAGCTGCTCGCCGACATCGGCCTCGTCGGCTATCCGAATGCCGGCAAATCCACGCTGATCTCGCGCATCTCGGCCGCCAAGCCCAAGATTGCCGATTATCCGTTCACCACCCTCGAGCCGAATCTCGGTGTGGTCTCGGTTGGCGAAGAGCCCGATCTGCAATCCTTTGTCGTGGCCGACGTCCCCGGACTCATCGAGGGCGCGCATCAGGGCCAGGGCCTTGGCACACAGTTCCTGCGCCACATTGAGCGCACCCGCGTCCTGCTCCATCTGGTCGACGTGAGCGATGCCTCGGGTCGCACCGACGCTGTCGAGGACTTCAAGGTTATCAACGGCGAGCTGGCCAACTTCGGCAACGGCCTCGACAAGAAGCCGATGATCGTCGCCGCCACCAAGATCGACTCTGCCAATCCGGACAAGCTCAAAAAGCTGCGCGCCCACGCCAAGCGCCGCAAGCTCGAGTTTCACGAGATCTCGGCCGTCACCGGCCAGGGAATCGATGAGTTGAAGTGGGCGCTCGCCCGCCAGCTCTTTGGCAAAAAAGAAGAGTAATTGGCTATGTAGTTTTTCCCCGGCGGGTAATTTTTACCCGCCTCGAGGGGAAAATTTTTCCTACCTTCCTGCCTTATCTTCGTACAACTCTTTTGTTTTCATTGCTGCCACTTTGGCACGCCGGATGCTCTATGGAATGCGTACGTAAAAATCATCCGGAGAGATGCCCCCATGCAATTTTTGAAGCGCGAAATTCCTCTTTTCCTGGCGAGCACGGCCCTTGCTGCTGCCTGCATGCTGGCCTGGGGCAGTCCGTTTCTGGCGGCTGCGGAAAGCTCGGCCGCGCGGAATCAGTCCGCGTCTATCAGCGCTTCTCCGCTGGTCACGCTCACCGGCACTATCGTGCAGGAAAACGGGCAGTATCTGCTGCGCGACGACTCCGACAAGGATTACCGGCTCGACGATGCCGTGCGTGCCAAACCGCTCTCCGGAAAATCCGTACGCATCACCGGCCTGTTTGAAGAGAAGACCAACCTCGTTCACATCGACAGCATTGCGCAGGTTGCGGCCTAGCATTGCGGATCAAAAAAGTTCTCCCCCAGACGAGAAAACCCCGGCGCACGTGGCCGGGGTTTTCTTTTGCTGTCGCCGCTTATTTTTCCGAGAGAAAGCCGCCAAGAATCTCCGCGATCATCTCCGGCGCATTGCGCAGTCCCATGTGGTCCTGGCCGGCGAGCGGCGCCACGCGGGCATGGGGAATCGTCGCCGCCAGTGCGCGCGAAGCGTCCTTCATCGGATGCTCGCGGCTCTCGGTGCCGACCAGCAGCAGCGTCGGGCAGGTGATTGCACGATACTCCTCGGCGCTCTGCGGCAGTGAGTCCATGACCTCCAACTCGCGCGTCCAGCTTCGCGCCATGCCGCGCAGCTTCGGCCACGCGCGTGAGGAGCGCATCGCCAGCACCACCTCCGGGCTCAGGCGAATGAACGAGCGCAGCCCGATCTCCATCGCCAGATCGAGATCATTGTTCTCGATCGCGTGCGCGTACTCCTTGAGCGGCGGCCCGGCGACCAGGCCGCCGACCGGAATCACCGGCTCGTAGAGCGCCAGCTTCGGCACCGGACGGCGCACCGCAGCGGCCAGCGCACAGATTGCGCCATAGGAGTGACCGGCCAGCATCGCTCCCGGGCCCGCTGCATCAAGCACCGCGTGGATGTCCTCGCTCTCGCGCTCAATCGAATAGGGCGCGTGGCCCTTGCCGCTCGCGCGTCGCCAGCGGCGATCCACGGCGTAGCAGGTGAAGCGGTCGGCCAGTAGCCGCGCCACCGGCATCCAGTCGGTGTGCGTCGAAACGCTGCCATGCACCATCACCACCGCCGGGCCTGTGCCCAGCCTGTGATAGCCGATCTTGGTGCCATCGGCGGAATAGACAAATTCTTCTGTGGCTTCTAGGGGAAGACTCTCTACCAGCGTACTCACTATGCTTTTTATTTTACTAACTCTGCTGCGGCGCGTCGTGGAGCGAGCGCACCAGTCGCGGCAGCCGCACCGCCAGCGTCAGCCCGCGCAGCGCCATAAAACACAGAAACGAAAACCATAATCCGTCATTGCCCCACCAGCGGCTCAGCACAATGGAGCCCGCCAAAAATCCCGTGAGCGAAATCATCATGCTGTCGCGCAGATCGCGTGCCCGTGTCGCGCCAATAAAAACGCCGTCGCACTGGTAGCCCCAGACCGCGATGATCGGCAGCATCGCCAGCCACGGCAGGTAACGCAGAGCCTCGGCGCGCACCGCCGCCTGATCGCTGTAGAGCGCGATCATCCATCCCCCCGCTCCGGCAAAAAATAGCGTGAACGCAATCGCCGTAAGCCCCGCGCAGATGGTCGATGCACGCAGCACGGCGACAAAGCGCGCGCGGTCGCCCGCGCCAATGGCCGCACCCGTGAGCGCCTCGGTGGCATTCGCAAAGCCGTCGAGCCCGTAGGCGGCAATGGTCTGAAAACTCAGCAGAATGGCGTTGGCCGCCAGCACCGCGTCGCCCGAGGCCGCGCCCCGCCGCGTGAACCACGCAAAGGCCGCCACCAGGCACAGCGTGCGCAGAAAAATATCGCGATTCAGTGTGAACAGGTGCAGCAGGTCGGGTCCGTGCAGAATCGCGCGCCACGGCAGAGAGTGCTCGGCGAGCGTGTGTGCAATCAGCGCCAGCCCCACCACGGTACCGGCCCACTCGGCCGCGAGCGTGCCCGTTGCGATTCCGGCGATGCCCCCATGCCGCGCCACCACCAGCCAGATCGCCACGCTCAGGTTGACCACCTGCATGGCTGCCTGCAACACCAGCGCGCTGCGCGCCCGTTGTCGCCCCAGCAAAACGCCCAGCACTGCGTAATTGGCCAGCACTGCCGGAGCCGACCAGATCAGCACGTGGCAGTAGACCAGCGCCTGCGCCTCGACCTCCGCGCTGCCGCCCAAAAAGTGCAGTGCCAGCGTGATCAGCGGCTGTTGCATCAGCAGAATCGCCGTGCCGAAGCCGAGCGCCAGCAGCAGTGCGCGCGCCGCATGTAGGCTCTGCGCCCGTCCGTCGCGCGCGCCATAGGCCTGCGCCACCAGCCCCGTCGTCGCCATGCGCAAAAAGCCAAAGCTCCAGAAGATGGTGCTGAAGAAGATGCCGCCGACGCTCATGCCGCCCATTACCGCGGCCGAGTGCTGATGCCCGGCCAGAATCGTGTCGGTCGCAATCAGCACCGGCTGCGTCAGATTCGACAGAATCAGCGGAAAGGCCAGCCGCAAAACTTTTTTCGTCTCTTCCGGCTCAACCCAGCGGCGCATCGCATGTCCTCTCGCCCACAGATTCAATTCAACTTCCAGCATAGCGGTTCCCATGCTTATTTTCTGTAAACTCCGCTGCGAGCGCTCACGATCTTGTTCCTTGTAGCCAAAATGGCTACACTGATTCCAGGGAGAATTTGATGCGCGAGGTTTCGTTGCGAGAGTTTCGGACGCGGGGTGCGAAGGCGCTTGATCAGGTGCCCGCTGGCGAGACCGTGCTGCTTGCTGGCCAGCAGGGGCCGGCCTATTTTCTCGTTCCCGTGCAGGGCGATGCTGCCTTGCAGGATCGCGAATTGCGCCGCGCCATGGCCAAGGCCAGTTTGCGCGAAGGCTGGCGTCGCGCGGAAGCGCTCGGCGTGCCCGCTCTCGCCGTGGTCGAAGAAGAGATCGCCACGGTACGCCGCGCGCGGCAGAGCCGGAAGCGCAAGTGAGGCTTGCGGTCTTCGATACCAACGTGCTGGTCTCGGCGGGCATCAATCCCGAAGGCGCTCCGGCGCGGCTGCTGATGGACTGGGTGCTTGAGGATCAGGTGAAACTTGTGACCTGCCCTTGGATCGTGGGCGAGGTGCGTGAGGTCTTTCGCCGCGCCAAGTTTCGCCGCTATGGATTTCCGCCGCAGTGGCTGGAGTTCGTGCTTGAAGAGAGCCTGCGGCTGGCCGATCCAGCGCCGTGGCCGTACAAGATTCCCGACGCCAAGGATGCGCCATTTCTCGCTCTGGCGCAGCTTGCGGGCGCGGCTCTCGTCACCGGCAACCTGCGTCACTTTCCGCAGCCTTCACGCGACGGCGTCACCGTGCTGGCTCCGAGCGAGTATCTTGCTTTGCTCGAGTCCAGATAGGTCTGCGGTGAAGCTGTATTGCGCACCTCGCTCCACCGCCGCCGCCTACTCTTCCTCTTCCTCCACCGGTCGCTTCGCGGTGGCCAGAATCTTTTCCGCCACTGGCTGTGGCACGATCTCGTAGTGGGCAATCTCCATCCGGTAGCTGCCCTTGCCCTGCGTCAGCGAGGTCAGTTGCGTGCCATAACTGAGCATCTCGGCCATCGGCACCTCGGCGTTGATCACGGTTGCGCGGCCCTGGCTGTCCATGCCCTGCACGCGTCCGCGCCGCCCGTTCAGGTCGCTCATCAGTGCGCCGGCAAACTCCTCGGGGGCCTCGACCACCACACGCATCACCGGCTCCAGCAGGCATGGCTTGGCCTGTTCCATCGCCTTGCGGAAGGCGATGCGCCCGGCCGTCTTGAATGACATCTCGTTCGAGTCCACCTCGTGATAACTGCCGTCGTAGACCGTCACCTTGAAGTCGACCACCGGGTAGCCCGCCAGATAACCGCGCGAGGCGGACTCGACAATGCCCTTCTCGACGGCCGGCACGAACTGGCGCGGAATCGAGCCGCCGAAGATGTCATTCTCGAAACTGAAGCCTGCGCCGCGCGGCAAAGGCTCCATCTTGATCTTGCAATCGCCGTACTGGCCGTGGCCGCCCGACTGTTTTTTGTGGCGACCCTGCGCGTCGGCCTTGGCGCGAATCGTCTCGCGGTAGGGCACCTTCGGCGACTTCAGCGTGACCTCGACATGGTAGCGTTTTTTGAGCCGGCTCACGATGGTTTCAATGTGCGGCTGGCCGGCTCCGGCAATCAAAAACTCGTTCGTCTGCGGGTCGCGATAGAAGCGCACCAGCAGATCCTCCTCCATCAGCTTGTGAATCGCGGGGCCGAGTTTGTCCTCGTCGGCACGCGTCTTCGGCTCGATGGCGTAGGTCATTGCGGGCTCGGGCATGGGCGTCAATGCAATCTGGATCTCGCCGCCCTTGGCGCCGAGCGTGTCGCCGCTCAGTGTTTCGCGCAGCTTGGCAATGGCGCCGATGTCGCCCGCGTGCAACTCAGAAACCTCGCTCAGTTTGCGGCCCTGCGCCACGCTGAGGTGAGCGAATCGCTCCTGCACGCTCCGCGTGTAGTTCTCCACCGTCGCATCGGTTTTGAGCACGCCGCTCAACACTTTGAAGAAGCTGATGCGCCCGGCGAAGGGGTCGGTCATTGTTTTGAAGACGGCCAGAGCCAATGGCTGCGCATCATCGATGGCACGCGTCGTTTCTGTCGATTCGCCGCTTGCAGGCAGCGTTTTCACGTTGACCGGCGCACGCTCGACCGGCGCTGGTGCGTAGGTTTTGAAGAAGTCCAGCTGATGATCGAGTGCGATGTTGGCCTCGCCGCTGGCGAAGAGAATCGGGAAGATGCGGTCCTCGCGAATCGCCTCGTGCAGGGCGGCGATCAGATGCTCTTCGGGGATCGTGCCCTTGTCGAAGAACTCCTCCATCAGCTCGTCCTTTCCCTCGGCCACCAACTCGATCAGCGCCTCGTGGCGCGTCTTGGCATCGTGCGCGAGCGAGGCAGGAATCTCGGAGGTTGGCTTGCCCTGCCCATCGCCTTTCGGCGTGTAGTAGTAGGCCTTCATCGAGACCAGATCGACCACGCCGCGAAAGCCCTGCACGTCGACGATGGGCATTTGCACGGGAATGCAGTTGCGCCCCCAGCGCTCGCCGAGTTCGTCGAGCAGCGTGTTCAGCCCGCCCGCGCCGCCCGCCTTCGGGTTGTCCATCTGGTTGATGAGCACGATGCGCGGCACGCCCGCCTCTTCGGCAAACTTCCAGACGCGGTCGGTGACCGGGCCCGCGCCGGTGACGGCATTCACCACGACCAGCGTCGACTCCGCCGGAAGCAGCGCCGCGCGCGCCTCGTGCGTGAACATGTGAAAGCCCGGCGTGTCGATCAGATTGATCTTTGTGCCGCTCCACTCGGCAAAGGCCACGGCGTTTTGCATCGTCATCGCCCGAGCGCGCTCTTCCTCGTCGTAGGCAGTCACAGCCGTGCCGTCGCTGACACGGCCCTGCGCTGCGGTCATTTTGGCGGCATGCAGCAGAGCGGCAATCAGCGTGGTTTTTCCACTGTGCGCATGCCCGACGACAGCGACGTTGCGGATCTCACTTCCTTGATAAGTCTTCATAGGGTTTTCTCCGGGATGAATCGTGGGTCTTTCTGGATGAGGAAGGAGGGGGCGGAGCGCAAGGAAGAGGCGAAGACGCCGGGGAGAGCGTCGCAGTGGCCGGATTGGCGGGCATGTGCGCCCGGTTTTGCGTCTTCCTTGTCCATCGAGTCGCTCTCTGGACCGCGCCGCCTGGCGGCGTCTTGACTGAAACCGGGATGCTACCACAGTCGAATTGTGACTGTCTTGTGACTGCGGGCACAGGGGCGAAGGGGGGATCGCACAGGGAGGGGGCGTTGATCGTATTTCAAATAAAACACTTCAAATAAGATATTTGCCTCTTCAGAGGTGGGCGGGCATTGCCTGACAGGTCAACCGGCGTCGAGGATCAGACCACCGATAACGTGCCAGTGGCCGGACCCTTGAGCGCAGTGTGTTGAAACACAGAGTGGAGAAAGAGCCGAAAAGACCCCGGAAATGGCGGCAATTTGCGGAAAATAAAAAAGAAGTGCGAATGATGGAAGGCTTCACTGGATTCCCCTTCTTCCGAGAGAGAATCAGAGAGAGAAATTCTAAGTGCAGCCGTAGCTCCATTCTATGTCGCAACCTTCTATTTGATAACAGTACGAGTAAGCATAAATGAGGTTACCTAAGTTGTAGCAAAAATGAGCATAAAATGGCGCTTTTTCGAGAGAAATGCGCATGAATAGGCGCAAAAAAGCGGTGGCGTGGGACAATTCTGGCGGCAAAGAAAAAAGGCCCGCGCAGGGTATGCGCGGGCCTTTTTTCTTACTCTGGAGTTAGACGATGGCCGAGGCGGGAAGCACCTCGTTCACGTCGACCCACTCGGTCGGATACTGGCCGGTGAAGCAGGCCGTGCAGTAGCCGATTTTTCTCTCGCCCTGGGCGGCTTTTAGAAGACCATCCAAGGAGAGATAGGCCAGCGAGTCGGCCTCAATGTAGCGGCAGATCTCTTCGATGGACTGGTTGGCGGCGATTAACTCGCTTTTGTGCGGCGTGTCGATGCCGTAGAAGCAGGGCGAGATGGTCGGCGGGCAACTGATGCGGAGATGAACTTCCTTGGCACCGGCGCCGCGCACCATGCGGACGATCTTGCGTGAGGTGGTGCCGCGAATGATCGAGTCGTCGATGAGGATGACGCGCTTGCCCTCGAGCAGGTTGCGCACCGGGTTCAACTTGAGGCGCACGCCAAAGTCGCGGACGCGTTGCTCGGGCTGAATGAAGGTGCGGCCCACGTAGTGGTTGCGGATCAGCCCCAGGCGGAACTGGATGCCGGCCTCTTCCGCGTAGCCGAGCGCGGCGGTAACGCCGGAGTCGGGCACGGGCACCACGACATCGGCCTCCACGTGCGACTCGCGGGCGAGCTGGCGGCCCATCTCGTCGCGCGACTCCTGCACCCAACGGCCAAAGATGCGCGAGTCGGGGCGGGCGAAGTAGACATGCTCGAAGACGCAACTGGCTTCGGCGACGCCGGTCGAAAACTTGCGGCTGGTGAGCCCGTCGGCGGTGACCATGACCAGCTCGCCCGGCTCAACGTCGCGAATGTACTTGGCGTGGAGCAGGTCGAAGGCGCAGGTTTCGCTGGCGAAGACGATGGTGTCGGCCTGACCCGGTTCGGTGGCCGGAATGCGGCCGATCGACAGCGGGCGGAAGCCGTGCGGATCGCGGGCGGCAAAGATCCGGTCGCGGGGCATCATCACGATGGAAAACGCGCCGTCGACCTTGGCGAGTGAGTCGGCGATGGCGTCGACCAGCGTCACGGCCGGGGAGTGCGCGATGAGCTGAATGATGATCTCGGAGTCGGAGGTGGTCTGGAACTGCGCACCATCGCGTTCAAGCGCGGTGCGAATGTTGCCGAGGCCAACGAGGTTGCCGTTGTGGGCGATGGCGATCATGCCGCGCGTCGATTCGACGCGGATCGGCTGGGCGTTGAGCAGTGCCGAGTCGCCGGTGGTCGAGTAGCGCGTGTGGCCGATGGCCATGGCGCCGGGCAGCTTCTGGAGCACGTCTTCGGTGAAGATTTCGCTGACCAGACCCATGCCCTTGATGTTCGACAGGTGCTCGCCGTCGGCCGAGGCGATGCCCGCCGACTCCTGCCCGCGATGCTGCAGCGAGTAGAGGCCGAGATAGACCTGCCGGGCCGCATCGGGATGGTTGTGGATGGCAACGACGCCGCATTCTTCGTGCAGCGTGTCACCGTCGCTTTGCGCGGCGGTGACAACAGGGACTGCAGGGACCAGGGACTGCGCGTGGAGTTCGTTCGAGCAGTCTTCTACGCCGGGGACGCCCTGAAAGAGCAGGCGGCTCATGCGTGCACCTCGCCATGGATGTTGGATTCGAGCGCCGTGGCCCAGCCTTCGCGCAACTCTGCGAGAGGTGCGGCGATCATCTTTTCGCGATAGACGCCGATCTCGAGCCGGTCGCCGCCGGTCGAGCCGATGCGCGCGGCATAGTAGCCGTACGTTGCGGCGAGCTCTTCAATGGCCGCCACATTGCTGGGGCTGGCGCTGACGAGCACGTTCGAGGCCGGTTCGGCGAAGAGGCCGAAGAGCGGATGGGCAAGCATGGCCTGATCCTGTTCGACGGTCGCGCCGATGCCGAGCGGGAAGCCGGACTGCGCGAGAGCAACGGCGATGCCGCCGTCAGAGATGTCGCGCGCCGAGTGTACGAGCTGTTGGGCGGCAAGCACCTGAAGCAGCGTTTGCAGATCGGTCTCGGCCTCGAGGTCGAGCGTGGGCGGCACGCCCCAGAGTCCGCCGAGAACCACGTGCGCGTACTCGGAGGAGCCGAAGATGGACAACTCTTCGGTAGCGATGGTCTCGGTCTCGTCGGCGATGACGGCCGCTTCATCGCCCATGATGCCGGGGGCGGTGGCGCTGGTGGTGTCGGTCGCTGCGCCGTGCACGGGCACCTTGAGGTTCGGATCGGGCTCGTTGCCGGCAGGAATCGGGAACAGTTGCAGAATGGCGTCGCCAGCGTGCTGGAAGTGGTCCGGCACGGCCTTGCGCACGTCCTCGAGCAGGCCGACGATGCCGAGGACCGGCGTCGGATAGATGCCCTCGCCCTTGGTCTCGTTGTAGAGCGAGACGTTGCCGCCGGTGATCGGCGTGCCGAGCGCGGTGCAGGCCTCGGCGATGCCGTCAATGGCCGCCGAAAGCTGGGCCATGATCTCGGGCTTCTCCGGGTTGCCGAAGTTGAGGCAGTTGGTGGCCGCCACCGGCTGTGCGCCGCTCATGGCAACCTTGCGGCTGGCCTCGGCCACGGCATGTTGCGCGCCGAGCTTCGGGTCGAGATAGGCCCAGCGGCCGTTGCCATCGAGCGCCATCGAAAGACCGCGCTCGCCCTTGGCCGCCGTCGGATTCTTCTCGCTGGCGTCGCCCTGGTTGCCTGTGCCCTTGATGCGCATGATGCCGCCCTCGCCGCCGGGGCCGATGACGGTGTTGGTCTGGACCATCGAATCGTATTGTTCGTAGACCCACCGCTTCGAGCAGACGTTGGCGCTCGCGAGCAGCTTCTTGAGGTCGGCGGTGAAGTCGCGATCCTGAGCCAGTTCGTCCTGAATGCGCTCGGAGGGGAGCGGCTCGACGGGAGCCTTCCAGGTGCCGACGGGGCGGTTGTAGAGCGGCGCGTCGTCGGTCAGCGATTCATTGGGAATATCGGCGACCAGTGCGCCGTGATGACGGATGCGCAGCCGCGATTCATTGGTGACCACGCCGACGATCACGCCGTCGAGTCCCCACTTCTTGAAGACGTCGAGGACCTCGTTCTCGCGGCCCTTTTCGGCGACCAGCAGCATGCGCTCCTGGCTTTCGGAGAGCATGATTTCGTAGGAGCTCATGCCGGTTTCGCGCTGTGGAACCAGGTCGAGTTCGACGTCGAGTCCGACGCCGCCACGGCCGCCCATCTCGCAGGTCGAACAGGTGAGCCCGGCGGCGCCCATGTCCTGAATGCCGACGATCGCGCCGGTCTTCATCGCCTCAAGGCAGGCCTCGAGCAGCAGCTTTTCCATGAACGGATCGCCGCACTGCACATTGGGCCGCTTTTCTTCCGAGCCCTCGTGGAACTCTTCGCTGGCCATGGTCGCGCCGTGGATGCCGTCGCGGCCGGTCTTGGCACCGACATAAATGACGGGGTTGCCGGTGCCGCTGGCCTTGCCGTAGAAGATCTCGTCCTTGCGGACCAGACCGAGCGCGAAGGCGTTCACCAAAGGATTGCCCGCATAGCAGGCCTCAAACTTGGTTTCGCCGCCCAGATTCGGCACGCCGAAGCAGTTGCCGTAGCCGGCCACGCCGCTGACGACGCCTTCAACAACGGTGTGGTTCTTCTGGATGAGCTGCTTGTCGTCGTCGGCCAGCCCGCCCTCATCGGCGATGGGGCCGAAGCGGAGCGAATCCATGACGGCAAAGGGCCGCGCGCCCATCGTAAAGATGTCGCGCAGAATGCCGCCCACGCCGGTGGCTGCGCCCTGATAGGGCTCGATGTAGCTGGGGTGGTTGTGCGACTCGATCTTGAAGGCGCAGGCCCAGCCGTCCCCGACGTCGATGATGCCGGCGTTCTCTCCAGGACCCTGCACGACGAGCTTGCTTTCGGTCGGCAGGCGCTTGAGATGCACCTTGCTGGACTTGTAAGAGCAATGCTCGGACCACATGACACTGTAGATGCCGAGCTCGGTGAGAGAGGGAACACGTCCGAGGGCTGTAAGGATGCGTTGATACTCATCCGCGGTAATGCCATGCTTGGCCAGCAATTCCGGCGTTACGGCGACAGGCTCGGGTACGACTCCATTCGATGCGGTTGTCATCACGATTGCCTATATTGTCGCACGAGGGTAGCGTCTGCGTGGAGAGAGAAGCGACCCCGGAGGGGTGAAAAATGCACCTGTCCGGGGGCCGTGGCGGGCGAGGGCGGAGGGAGCAAAATGCTGCCATCAGGGGGAGAAAGGGCAATCTTTTGCGGTTTCTGTGGTTTACGCTGTTTGCCCTGCCGGAATCACACGAAAAGCCGTCGCCGGAGCGGTCGGGGCGGGCTGGGCAGAGCCGGTACTGCGGTGTGTGAAAGCCGCCGCCGGGTGGGCAAAGCTGTCTCGAATCTGGTGGGTGGCAACGGCTGGAAATCTATGCGATACTGAAAAAGCCTTGAAGTCGGAATCTCTTCTGACTTTGACGCCAACGTGATCGCACCCCCTGGGTGCAGGTCGCGCACCGTGCCGGGATGGCGGAATTGGCAGACGCAACGGACTCAAAATCCGTCGATCCTTGCGGTCATGGGGGTTCGACCCCCCCTCCCGGCACCAAAAGTTCAGCAAGCAAAAACAGCCACTCCATGCGGAGTGGCTGTTTTTTTGAGGTGCATGGCGTCATCGGTTAGAAGTTGATGCGCCCCGAGATTTCGATGCTGCGTGGGCCTGTGCCTTCTGCCGATTGCAGCGCCGTGATCTGGCCGAAACTGCTGGAATCTACCTGCATATTCGGCGTGGCGTAGTTGCGATGGTTCAGGGTATTGGCCGACTCGATCATGAACTCGAACTTTGTCTTGCCGGGCAGCGAGAAGGTTTTGGCCAGCGAGGTGGACAGGTTCATGGAGCCCGGGCCAATGATGCTGCCGACACCCGCCGTGCCGAAGGAACCGCGATTGGCCTCGGGAATGGAGAAGGCCGCCGCGTTCAGCCAGGCACCGGCGGTTCTGTGCTGCGGGTAGGGGCTGACGCCGGCCACACGGTCGGCGCGGGTGAGCCCGACGGTGGTGAGGATGTTGGTGCCGGCCGGGTCGTTGGTCTCCTCATAGGGCGTCATGAAGGGGCCGCTCTGTGCGATGGCGACACCGCCGAACTGCCAGTCGCCGAGAAGTTTTTCCGGCAGGCTCGCCGCGCTCAGCCACTTTTTTCCGCGACCGAAGGGGAGCTGGTAGAGGTAGGTCACCATCAGGCGATGACGGCGATCGAAGGCGACATTGCCGTAGTCGAGCCCGGGATGAAAACGATCCGTGAGCCAGCCACCGCCGGAGGCGCCGCCGGTAACGCCGGTCAGCCCGCTCGGAGTGCCGCCCGCGGCGTTGGACAGGTCGCGCGTGTAGGAGTAGCTGGCGTCGAAGGTCAGGCTTTTGCCCGAGCGGCGCGACAACTCAACGGTGGCGCTGTTGTAGTTGCTCTCGGCGATGTTGGCGACGCTTTCCACAATGGCCCAGCAGGGATAGGGACGATGGTCGGAGACGAGCGTGCCGCCGTTGGCGACGCAGGCTCCTGTTGCGGCCGCATCGGGTGAGGTCGCGTTATAGCCAACGGAGTTCGGCTTGACCTGATTGAGATCGACCATGGCTTCGAGATCGCTGCCGTGGCTGCCGGTGTAGGACAGCCGCAGTCCGACGCCCTTGCCGAGATCGTGCTCGGCCGTCAGGTTCCACTGCTGCACGCTGGGGTCGGTGTAGTGAATCGGGAAGGCCCAGTAGAAGATGTCGCTGCCGGAGCCGCTGCTGGCACCGCTGTTCATGGGGTTGGCGAAGGAGATCTGCGGCGTGACGCCGTCAGAGGCATAGTCCTGATTGAAGACGCCCAGGTAGGTGGAAGCGGTGCCGAAGCCGGAGGTCAGCGAGAAGCCGGTCGGTGTTTCGATGAAGCGGCCCCAGCCGCCGCGCAGCACATAGGAGTCATTGCCGAAGACGCGCCAGGCGAAGCCGAGACGCGGACCAAAGTCGGTTTTGCCCGTGAAGCGCAGGCTCTTGGGCAGATGCGCCTGGGCCGCGGTCAACGTCGGGGTTGGTGCAATGGAGTCGATGAATTGCTGGTTTTCAAAGGCCAAAGCCTTTTCGTTGGGAACGACGATGGCACCCTTCACGGTTTCGCCGTTGACGGTGGTGGAGTAGTCGGGCAGGAAGTAGCCAGTGTTGTAGCCGGTATCGCGCATGGGAGGATGCAACTCGTAGCGCATGCCGACGTTGAGCGTGAGCCGACTGCTGAGCTTCCAGTTGTCCTGCGCGTAGAAGGCGTAGCCGTAACCGACGCCATCCATCATGGCCTTGTTGACGGAGCTGAATTCGGTGTAGTCGGGGTAACCCTGCAGGAACTGCGCGTAGGGGTCGGCGATGGTGGAGCCGACCGTCGAGGTGCCGTTGAAGACATACCAGCCCGAGCGATAGTTGCCGTTGACGTTGTCATCGTGGTCGGACATGCGCT
>WSSedL1CaDRAFT_10001328_pt1 | contig 14704 bp, 11 predicted proteins | sample WetSurSL1Cattail_FD_9464 | JGI IMG/M metagenome (IMG submission 9464)
ACCTTAGTCGCATTTAAACTTGCCGGATTCAAACAATGAACCCGATCCGGCCAATTTTTCTGCGCCATTGCAGAAAAATTGTCACTTACTTGCCGGATCGAGGTTCAATTTAACTTTTAGTTTGTGTGAATACGGTTCCGTTATTGCGTTCTTTGGTCGTAAGCCGCTTCTATCATCGCTGCAGCCTCTTGTGGACTGTAATTTCCGGATAGCAACTCCTGCAAACTATTTAGCAAGCTTTGAGTAACTTGTTCCGGAAGGTCTTGGTCCCACCATTGGGTTAGCGAAGAAGCATTGGCCAGTAGTTTTGCAATTTTTTTAATTTGGGGCCGATCATTTTTACCCATGTAGGGGGTTGCTAAGGTTACAAGTTTACCGGTCATCCGATAACTATCAATCAGGCTTTCCCGTTTGCAAAGAAATTTAAGAAACTTCAGGGCAATCTTTGAATTAGCGGATTTTTTAATTGAAAACCCGGCAACGGCTCCCACAATACTCCTCACCGAACTTTTCCCATTGGTTAAAACGGGGAAAGGGAAAAAGTCCCATTTTTCAAAATTTTGACGCATTTGCAAAGTAAGTTGTTGATATTCCCAATCACCCATAAACATCATTAAGGCTTTATTTTGAACCATCAATTGGGTGGCTTCTACATAGTTCAAACTTAAAACCTCGGCTGGTAAATATTTTTTTTGGGATAAGGCCTGTAGAAGCCTAAAGGAATTGACAAAATCCTGATCCGTAAAACTGGCTTGCCGAGCTTTTGCCGCCAGGTAGCGATCGTTTCCAGCCAGACGGTCCACAAAGTACATGTAAGGATAAAGGATCGTCCAAGGTTCTTGCCCACCCATTGCAATCGGGATATATCCCTTATTTCTAATCTTCTCACAAAGAGTTAAAAATTCATCCCAAGTTTGAGGAATTCTCCAACCATACTTTCCAAATATTTCTTTATTATACCAAACCACTTCCGCCGAAGGGAACAACGGAATGCCATATATTCTTCCCCTATAACTGTGCGTGGCAAACATCCCCGGCGACAACCCCCATTTGTCCCTGCCCAGATCTTGCGTTAAATCGTATAATAATCCTTCTCTGGAAAAAATCAACTGGCTTTCCCCACCCCAGTTGAACAAAATGTCCGGACCTTCGCCTCCGAACATAGCAACTTTCAATTTACTTTTGTAAGATTGATTTTCCCAAAAATTATGTTCAACAACAATTTCCGGATTTGCAGCGTGAAACATTTTAATTTCAAATTCAATCCAATCCCCGGTCAAATCCAATACCGGTTGGTTAATGGTCCAAATTGTAATTCTTTTATTGCCTTCCCCGTTCACAACTGGAAGCGATATCGCTGTCAATAAGAGAATTGTGACCCCGGTTCTGATGAACAATTTACTTTTTGAAGGGCGCATACACATGCTCTTGCCTCCATAACTTTAAATTTCTATCCCTTATCATAATCAGATTTTTTTAAAAAATAATCTATATATGTTGAAACAACTTTATGAAAAGAACCAGCCCAAAAGAAGGTAACGGAATTAGCGGGATTCACAGGATATACAATACAAATTTTTCTGCTTATCTCAACTGTTCTTCAACCATACGCACATTTTCAGTCGTTTCGCTTAAAGGAGTTCGTCGGTAATCGGCAGGAGTCATGCCGACCACATCATGAAAGACTTTGCTGAAATAACGGCTATTCCAAAACCCTACTTTGGTTGCAATTTCATAGATGCGTTCATTGGTAAACACCAATAACTGCTTAGCCCGGTCAATTCGCAATCGTTGTAAATAGTCACCGAAATGTTCCCCGGTATATTCCGAAAAAGTACGGCAAAGATAACTTTTACTGACCCCACTATGCTCGGCGACCTCATCCAAAGAGAGATCCCGGCTAAAATTGGTTTGGATAAAGGCCAAAGCTTTTCGAATGCTTGAAGAAATCCGAGGGTTAAGATGGGTTTGAACCGATTGTGTATAATGAGTTGCCAACCTTTCGATCAGCTCCTGCCACTCTTTAATGGATTCTGCCTGTTCCAAAAAATCGGGAAGGTTATCTGCAAGGGTTCCCACCTCTTTCCATCCCACCTGATATTCATAGGAAACCCGGCGTAAAATATTGATCAAATCCACTGTTAGCCATCTTGCTTCGCTGGGGCAAAAACTGCTCGGAATAATTTTATCAAAGGTATGATTTAAAAAGTCTTGAATTGCATGGATATCCGCTCGCTCTAATGTTCCCTCCCAAGCTGCCAAAAGTTCGGGGAGCTTCGGAAACTTCCTTTCCCGCAATACTAATAAATCCTCGATGTGAAAATAGCGCCGATCGGAATTAAAAATGCGCAACAAATTCATTTCCCGGACTTCCCGATAATAGCCGGGTAATTCGGCAAATGAGCACAGTCCTGGGGAAACACTTACGACCCACTTTTCAGATAAGTCTTTTGTCAAAAAACAAGCAAAATCTTGAAGCATTTGAATGCTTTCCCGGGTCGGGTCTTCGTCTTCGTCTTCGTCTTCATCCCTATAGTTTGCAACAATAACGAAATCGCCATGGTTTAAATCAACGATATTCCAAGTCCAATTCCCCCCTAAATTTAACCTGTGCAGGAGCGCTTCTTCAAACGTTTTACAGGCTACGATCTGTTTTTTCTTAATCCCCTCATTATCATTTACAACATGAACCAAAACCAGACCATAACCCTTTTGTTGCAAGTTGATACCTAATTGACCGGCTTTGAGTTCAGTTTCCGTTTCATCGGAGGATCTGCTTAGAATGTCGCGCCAGAACGACCTCACCGCTAATAATTGATACTGAGTCGCACAGTTGGTTAATTCTTGTTGTTGGCATCTGACTAAATTACGCTGTTCCAGGATTCCAACCATCCGTTTTAAAAAGATCCCTGCCGTTTCCATCGTGGCTTCCGCTTTGATCAAATAGTCAACCGCGCCTAAGCGAAGCGCTTCCCGAACCAATGGGAAATCGTTATAAGCGCTGACAATAGCTACAACTATCTCGGGGCGGTGTATAACAAGCCAAGAAGTTAATTCCAGACCATCCATTGGGCCCATTCGAATATCCGTTATCACCAGATCGGGATTAGTTGTTGCAATTAACTGGATGGCATTTCTGCCGCTTTCCGCTTCACCGATCAATTCGAACCGATAATCTCGCCAGGGAAACAGCGCTGCCAATTCCGCTCTTACAAATTCTTCATCCTCAACCAGAATTACCCGCCACATGATAACCGCTCCTTCCTTAAACCTCGATCCGGCAAGTAAGTGACGGACCGGGTTTGCGAGCCAACTTTGTTGATCACAGAATACCGGCGAATTCTTAATTTACGGGATTCTGTAAGCTGCTTTGTAGCTTAAGTTACTTGCCGAATTCATGCCAAAATGAATCAATGATATTCCTGTTATCTATATTTACCGTTCAGTGATATATTGCAACGGAATGCGTAATGTTGCCAATGTTCCTCGCCCTTTTGAACTAATCAACATCAAGCCGTAACGGATTCCAAAACTAAGCTTAAGCCGCTGATTAACATTTCTAATTCCAATACCCGTATGATTGTAGTCCTGTATCCATAAAGCCTTTAAACCTTCCTTTGATATACCTTGCCCATTATCGATAATCCGAATTTTTATGATAGCGCCTTTTGGTAATGCTTGAATCACAACCAATCCCCCTTGGGACTTTAAGCCATGTTGAATGCAATTTTCAACAATCGGCTGTAATACCAAACGAATAATCCGACAAGAACGTAATTTTTCAGGTAATTCCATCCTAAGCAAAAATTTCCCCGGAAAACGAATATTCATTAAATAAAGATAATGGTGAATATGCTCAAATTCTTCCGCTAAAGAAACGAAATCCCCGGTTTTTCCGATACTTAAATAAAGTAGCCGTTTGAGAGAACGTAATGCCTCGGCCACTTCTTCAGGAGGTCTTTTGGAAGTCATTCCGGCCATTGCCGCTAAGGTATTGAAAAGGAAATGCGGCGCTATCTGAGCTTGAAGTGCTTTAATCACTGCAGTTTTTCTTTCGCTCTCCTCAGTAACCAGTTGCTTTGTTAAAATATCAACTTCATGAAGCATTCGATTGAAGGCCCGCCCCAAAGACTGAATTTCCAACGGACCTCTCTCCGGTACTCTGACTGTAAAGTTGCCCCCTTCTACTAAGCTCATAGCTTTATGGAGCTTGTTTACAGGCTGGGTCACGAAAAACGATATGAGGCTAGCCAAAAAAATGGCAATCCCAATACATATTATACCAATCATCAAAATACTTTGATAAATTTGTTCCAGCCCACTATAAAGCCGCCGGGTCGGCGCAGAAATAAATACCATCCAAGAAGTCCAAGGAACTGGCGCGACAATAATCAAATAATTGTGCCGGTTGATTATCTCTTCATATCCTTGAGTATTTCGAAGTTGGCCGGACAATTTTTGATAAGTTTTACTAAAAATCAAATTACTGGGAGCAACCCATGGAAAAATAATTTGTTTTTGAGGACCAAATACAATCACATCGCTTTGATAGCGGTTCAACGCGTTTTCCTGTAGCGATATATTGGTCATGATGGATTCCACAATCCGATAATCCATATGCAAAATAATCCACCCCGATTGCGATTGACCCGGAAAGCTGACAATACGGGCTGTTAATTCCAATATCCGACCTGAGGTCCTCAGCACCCTGCTATCATAACTTGGGAAATACCTTAAACGCCATAATTTTGACTGCTTTGGAAAAGGAGGTAAAACCAAATTTTCACCCTTCGGTGCTGAATTATAAGTTGTAATCATATTACCTGACGGATCAATAATGATAAGTTCGGCGCCTGATAAAGAAGAACGATACTGAATTAATAAATTGTAAAGAGCGGATTTGGCTTTTTCCCGAACCGACCGTTGCGTGGAGGATAAATTGCTTAATTGCGGTGCCAGTCTGCGATCTAATATTAACGAATCTACCGTCGTTTCAGCATTATCGATGACACTCCCCAAACGGAAAGCCGCTTGAGTTAACATTTTTCCTCCAAAACGAGCCGTATGATTCCGGATGACCTCTTGGGCAATATGAATTGAAGCAATTCCAATTGCAGAAACTGCGCAAATTACCAACAATATTAATAATACCAACAATTGGCGACACAACGTGCTATCAAAAAACCATTTAAGCTTCACAAGACGGACCTCTATTTCTAAAATAATTATTAATTTAAATTTAATTATATAGATTATTTTTACTTTTCCTTATGCCTAAATTGTACGTATTTATAGCATTTTTAAAACTTATCATTAAATATCTCGATGTGACTCACTATTTCATTCATTAAAAAAACTTTTCACTAAACACCTCAACGTTTTTGGATTAACAACTAACCGATTGTTAAGCTTTTTACTGACACTGTCCCTATGATAAAATAAAAAAACTGCCCGGGGGGTTACCCGCAGGCAGCTTCTTGTCACTTGACACTCAAGTGAAACTATTCTATTAATTCTTTTTGTTTTTATTGATCTTAATATTGGTACCACTGTCGGCCTCATTAATTACATTCACCGTACTCATCGCTGCTTCAATCAATTTCTGTAGTTTGTCGGAATTATATGAAACCGAGTCCGCATTGGATTGTAAGAAAGACATGTTGCTCTCAAATTTTTGGTTGATCTGTTTATACTGCTCTTCCGCTTTTTCAATTGTTTCTTTCAACTGGGTGGCTATCTCAGCAGAGGCTTTGGAATTTCCTTTTGCTTCATAGTATTGTTGAACTAATTGGTTATACTCTTTTTGCTTGATTCCGAAACCCAAGAATTTTTTTTGCTTTGGCATTGGTAAATCTGCACCCGCATTATTACTGTTGATTGTATCATATAAATCTTTAAATGAATCAAGCACTTTTTCATATTCTTTACCGACAAAACGGATGGCATTGATATTATCAGTCAGCATCCTGATATCGGAAGTCATCAGTGTATGTCCCGATTTAACATCACTTAAGCTGTTTCTCAACCGGCCTTGGAATTCATTTAAAATCTCGCGGGAGTTATCTTTGGGTATTAATTTTTCAAGGGTATTGTTTTCGGCGATTGATCTCCAATTATGGACTTCTTGGTCATTTAATTTATATTGAGCCTTTGCTTTGACCAAAGAATCCTGCATGTCTTTATTGGTGCTAAAAACTCTGTTCTTCCAATTGGCTAAAGCCATTTCCTTGGCATAAAGGGATTGAATTCTGGTGATCTCTGCTTTCTGAGCCAACTTCAATTCAGCGATTTTGGCTGTGGCAACATCCACTTTAGCCTTAAAAATAAAGAACATTGTGGTAAACAAACCAAGATAAATGATGATTAAAATTGAGATGGATACGATGTAACGTTTGGCAATAACCTCACCATTCTTTTTTGCCAGCCAAAAGTTTACTCCGTAAAGAATACCTCCGCTAATTACTGCTGCCGCTAAAATAAGTAAAAGTATGGGTACCATCCGCTTGCCTCCTTGATTTTTATCAAAAAGCAATTTTATTATCAAATACGACGTAATGCCTTATAATCCTGCAATTTTTGGTAAATTTCTGCAATTTTTTGCTTTTCAAAAAAATAAAGTGATCTACAAGTTGCGATGGATACCCGTTTGACCGCAAATATGTATCCTCCGGTGCTGCAAATTGATATAAAAAAACTAAGTTGCTTTATCAATAATTATCAAATTGAAAGCAACTTAGTATTCGCGTTACAGACCCCGTACACTATTCAATAATTACCCAATAATAGCTAAAAAAAACAACTTGAAATACAAACTGTAGCCATATCTGTTATTCAACCCTTCATTTCAGCGTTGGACCGCTGAAGATTTATTGCCTTTAGTGAATACTATCCGATAACGCCGACTATAATGAATACCCAGTGAGCAAACCAGTAATATTCCGGTGATAATCAATAATTGCTTTCCTGAGAAAATAATTCGGTTCAGCGGATTTAAAACTTTTCCCAGCGAATACCCCTGAGCTAACGGCATAAAAACCGGCGATACCGGTCCAAGTAACAACCATGTATATCCGGCGGCAAATATACCATGCAACAAACGGGCGGCAAAATAAGGGGCCATGCGGATATCCGTATCATGAATTACGCTGGCCACCTGACCGTGGACACACAAGCCGCTCCAGGCTATAATCCAACTCGCGATCATTACCTTATCCAACAATGGGGCCGCAGCCTTACTGGCTGCCATAGTCCCCAAGTCAATTTCTAAAATACCATAAAAAACCGAGTGGACCATATGGGGATCAATATTGAAAATCTTCAAGATACCACCCAAGAGCGGGTTGAGTATCCCTAAAAAGCCGAACACCGTTAACATTTTAACAATAACCGAGAATAACATGATGAAACCGCCAATCATCAATAGAGTACTCATGGATTCTTTCACCGCATCACCCATCAATCTTCCCAGCGGTCGGCCATCTTCCCGGCGGGCCTTAAATAATGCCCTAACAGCGCGGGTCATCAATCCTGCCTGATGGATATCGGATGCCGGTTCTGCCGGCAAGTGCTTTTCTTTTCTATAAAACTTAAAAACAATGCCCACAGTAAAACTGGCAATATAATGGGCTAATGCTAAAACAACCCCCAACTCCGGCCGGCCAAACATTCCAACTGCCACTGCTCCAAAGATAAATAAAGGGTCGGCGGTATTGGTAAATGAAAGCAGCCGTTCTCCTTCGACTTTGGTACAGAGACCGCTCTTACGAAATTTACCGGTAATCACCGCATCCATTGGATAACCAGCCGCTAAGCCCATAGAAAGCGCAAACGCTCCTACCCCCGGGACATTAAATAAAGGCCGCATCAACGGTTCCAATAATACCCCGATAAAATGAACAATTCCCATACCAAGCATTATTTCGGACAATACGAAAAATGGCAGCAGCGATGGTAACACGATATCCCAAAACACTTTCAATCCGGCTACGGCAGCATCGACTCCCTGTTTTGGATATATTACCAAGGAAAGCGTTAGCAAACATACCAAGGCGGCCCCAGCTAAGACCTTCAGCTTGGGAAAGATCAAAACTTTCATAACTTTACCTCCCCTTTTTCACGCGACAGCCTAAAAAGGCAAAAAATAAAAACACCTTTACAAATATATGGATGTCTGTGAAGGGTTAGAATAGAGGTAAAAGCTGGTAATGGTCGGATTATTGAATCCCGATACCCTAAAGGTGGCTTGGCTCCGCTTAGTACCAGTACCAATTTGTTTAAAATAAAGGGGGCCCCCTACACTAATGCACAACGCCGGTATTGGGAGCTTTCAACAAATATTCCCATACTTTGAGGGCGGCTTTGGCTCCTTCTCCGGCAGCTACAATAATCTGTTTTTCCGGGACTGAAGTTACATCTCCGGCAGCATATAAACCCGGCACATTAGTCCGGCAAAGGCAATCGATCTTGATCTCATTGGCTTCATTTTTTTCAACCAACTTCTCCAAAAATTCATGGTTGGGATCAAGCCCAATTTCTACAAAAACCCCTTGGATATTTAATCCAAACCGCTGTTTGGTTTTAATCTCTTCCAACACAACTTGAGCTACCGATTTATCACCTTTAATCTCGACTATCTTATGTCCCAAATATTTCTTTACTTTATCCAATTGATTCAGGCGTTCAACTATCAAACTGTCGGCAGTCAAGCCATTATCAGAGATCAGATGAATTTCCGAGGCGTAATTTGCTAAATCCAAAGCGGATTTCACCGCTGAGTTACCGCCACCCACCACCGCCACCGGGATATTACGAAACAAAGGTCCGTCGCAAGTGGCGCAATAACTTACTCCTTTATTGCGAAATTCCACTTCTCCAGGGACATTTAACGTCTTGGGCTTTTTACCTGAAGAAACGATCACGGCTTTCGCCGTATATTCCTCTTCTTTTTCGGTACGAACTTTGAAAAGGTCGCCGGCTTTTTGTAAGGAGGTGACGGCCGTCAATTTCTCTTCCAGATGCAAATCCTTTACCTGGTTTTCGAACTTCTCCATCAAAGCCTGACCGTCTATCTCTTGAAAGCCCATATAGTTTTCAATATCGGTGGTCCAGTTCACCTGGCCACCCAAATCTTTACTGATAATTAAGGTTTTTAGCCCTTTCCTGGCTGCAAAAACCCCGGCAGTCATGCCGGAAGGTCCGGCGCCGATAATAATTAAATCATAGGTCATTGCAGCATATTCTCCAGTCGCTCCGGGTCAAAGCCGACCACATATTGACCGCCTTTTTTAATCACCGGAACACTGCGTTGCCCGGTAAGTTCTATCATTTCCTGAGCCGCTGCCGAATCCTCCGAAACATTCTTTTCAGAGAAAACGATGCCTTTATCTTTTAGGTAGCTTTTGGTCTTGCTGCACCAGGGACAACTGGCGCTTGAGTATACGGTTACTTCTTCCATTGTAAATTCCTCCATAAAGAAATTGGTTCGGATGTATTGTATCCCTCTTTACGATGCCTATCCACAATAAATAAAAAACTCCGGCGAGAAATTGCATTCCCAGCTGGAGTTTCTATATTATGGCCTTCAATTTCATTTAGCTATTCATTAACGGCCTTATACCAACTGGCCCACTCGGTATACCCCTCATTGGGAGACAACCGTTTCAGGTGTTCCCCATTGGCATCGATAGTATAGACCTGATTTTGGTTTGAATCGCGGTTCGACAAAAACAATATGTTTTTCCCCGATGGAGACCAGGACGGATAAAGATTGCGTCCGCGGCTACTGGTCAAGGTAGTTTTCTTACCGGAGGAGGCATCATATTTAAGGATTAAACTAGCGGTCGGCAAACCATAGGGTTGATATTGAAAGATCAGACATTTGCTATCTTGCGACCATTCCGGTATAAAAGATCCCATTTGTAAATTGGTCGATGAAAATACCGAAAAAACTTGTTCCTGAATTAGATGCAACTCTTTCTTATCCAAATCGTAGCAATAAAGTGAGTAAAAGCCCTGAAAGCCGTTGGGTTTGGCATAAAAAGCCAGCATTTTTGAGTTAGGCGACCATACCGGAATTTCCGGAATAACCGTTAAAACTTTAGGCAAGATCCAACTGGTTTTAAGTTTATCATTCGAAGACTTCTCCTGGATTAATAATTCAAACCGTAGTTTCATCGATGCTTGACGGATGATAGCTAACGCATTTTGATCCGGGCTAAAATTTTTAAGGGAAGAACTATTGCCGGTACCCGAAAGCGCTGAATTGGAAACCGTTCGGATACTGCCGTCTGAAAATTCCAAAATATAAAGATTTCTTTCATACGGAGTATTGGCGAGTACCATTGCTTGATCGGGCGCATCCGCTTTATCCGATATCTCATGAATGAAAATTTCATCCTCATTAAAACGGCTCAGTAACTTGGCTTTTCCCGTCAACGGATCGTATATAAAAAGTTGATGCTTGGTGAAATAAAGGATATGATTGCGAACTAAAAAATATTTAAGATCCGTCCCTTGAATTAGTGTCCGCGAGTTGCTTCCATCGCCTTTGACGAGATATACGATTTTTTGATCATTCACGACTTGGGTATACAATACATCATCCGTCTGGGAGTCAGCCAACGCAGAAACCGATAACCAAAGCATCCCAATCATGATCCAAACGATAAAGAATCTTTTCAAGTTCTCACCTCCAAAAACCTTCAATATGGAGAGACTTCGCTATAAGTTACTTGATTCCTGTTATGTTCCACCCTGATATAATCAGCAAATTCTGGGCAACTGTTCTCCACTGCCCATGGGCAAAATTCTTTCGCCCCCTATTTCACTACTAATGCTCACCAGGCCGGGATTTTCAGAGCTTACTCTTCCAATAACCGCTGCTTCTTTAGCGAGAGGATCTTTATGTAATAAGTCAAGCAGTTGCTCACTAATTTCCTGATCACAGATTAAGATTGCCTTGCCTTCATTAGCGAGATATAGGGATTCTAAGCCCAGCAAAGCGGTGATTCCTTGGACCTCGGACTTGACGGGGATTGCTTTTTCCTCTAACCGAATCAAAACCGATGATTGTCTGGCGATCTCATTTAACGTGGTTGCCAATCCGCCGCGGGTTGGATCCCGCAGCACCCGTATTTTATCCGGGAATCTTTTAACCAATGGCAGTAATAAATGATTTAAGGGGGCTACATCACTACAGAGCCGTGCGCGAAGTCCCAGTTCCTCTCGGGCGAGAATGACAGCCGCTCCGTGATCCCCGACCGTTCCCGTTATGATCACCCGATCCCCGTCGCGGGCCAACTCACCGCCTAATTGAATCCCGGAATCCACGACACCAATCCCGGTGGTGTTAATAAAAATCCCATCCGCGGCGCCTTTATTGACCACTTTGGTATCACCGGCCACTATCTGAACGCCGGCCTCCAATGCAGTATCCGCCATTGACTGTACTATGGTTTCGAGCGAACGAACCGCAAAACCTTCCTCAATGATAAAACCGGCGGTTATTCCCAGGGATTCTGCTCCCATCATCGTTAAATCGTTGACTGTCCCACAGATTGCCAAGCGACCGATATCCCCGCCTGGAAATTGCCAAGGGGTGACTACGAATGAATCGGTGGTGACCGCAATCCGCTGATTGGCTACTTTCAGGATCGAGGCATCATTACCTTTCAGCAATTCCGAATTACAGAAACGAGACCAGAATACTCTTTTAATCAAGTCGGCGGTCGCTTCACCGCCTCCTCCTTCAGCCAAGGTAACTTGAGTCTTCATCGTCTTCTCTCGCCCTCCGATCACGGTAATAAAAATGAGCTGCACATGTTCCTTCCGAAGAAACCATACATGGGCCCACCGGATGTTCGGGCCGACACGTGCGTCCAAAATGCCGACATTCCTCCGGCTCACTCTTTCCGAGTATTATCATTCCGCACAGGCATCCGGGGGGCTCGACCGATTGCAGCGGTTCGAGTTGAAAACGGACCCGGGCATCATATCGCAGATATTCCTTATCAAAACCCAAGCCCGATCCGGGTAATACCCCCAAACCGCGCCATTCACCATCATCAACTCGAAATACCTGTTTAATTAATTTTTGAGCAGCCAAGTTTCCGGCATTCGAAACCGCCTGGGGGTACATATTCTCCAGTTTGGCTTGGCCGGCTTTAATTTGTCTGGCGAGAGCCGTCAATCCCAACCAGATTTCAGCAGTTTTAAAACCGGTAATAACTGTAGGAAGTCCGTATTTTTCAGGTAAATAACCAAAGGCATCGGCTCCGGTAATCACACTCAGATGACCGGGAGCGATAAGCCCGTCCAAGTTAATACTATCATCCGTCAATAATGCTTCCAGCGCCGGTCGTAAGACCTTGAGAGCCGGTAATATTGTGAAATTGGCAATTCCTTGTTGTCTGGCAGTTTGCAGTGAAAGCGCAATGACCGGAGCGGTGGTTTCAAAACCAACTCCCAAAAAAATCACTTCAAGATTGGGATGAGTCCGGGCTATTTCTACCGCATCCAAAGGGGTATATACTACCTTGATCCGCCCGCCGTTCGCTCGGGCATCGGTTAAACTATTGTTATGATTACCGGGAACCTTTAAAAGATCGCCAAAAGTGGTTATTAACACCTTCGGTTCTTGACTAAGCCGGATTGCCTGCTCGATATAGGCGCTGCCGGTGACACAAACCGGACAACCGGGACCGGACAAAAGCCGAATCCCCCGGGGTAATAATTGATGAATGGCGGCTTTGCGGATGACATGGGTATGAGTACCGCAGACTTCCATCAAGGTGCAATGTAAAGCGGCAAAATCAGTTTGAAAACAGCTGATTATTTCAGCCAAAGGGTTACTATCGTTCATCTTCCGCCACCCCAGGCATTATTTGATTCCAAAGTTCCAGGGTTAGCTTGGCTTCGTCCGCCGGTACGATTTGAATAGCGCATCCGGCATGAACCAGCAGATAATCGCCGACAACAGCCTCGGGGACCAATCGTAGATCAACCTCCCGACAGACCCCGGAGAAACTGACCTCGCCTTTATCACCGGTTATCCGGATTAATTCACCGGGTATCGCTAAACACATCGGTTATTCCCCTCTCAATCATTAAACTCCCTAACCAAGCCTGACCTAAAGCGATGCCGCCATCATTGAGCGGGATCAAGTCTGGAATCCAAACTTGAAAACCTTTATCTTTTAATAAACTAACACTCAAATCCATAAGCAGCCGGTTTTGAAACACACCGCCGCCTAAAACAATCTGTTGATAACCGGTTTCTTTTCTAAGTAAAGTGGCTGTTTCCACAATGAAAGCAGCCATCGTACGATGAAATTTCATACTGATAATTCCCTGCTCATGACGTTTTAGGTCCTGATAAACTTGAACGGCAATTAGTCCGGGATCCAGCCGCAAACCGGTTGCGGTCTGTTCGATATGGAAAGGATAAGAACTAGTTACTTTTGTTTCCGCTTGATTTTCCAGCCAGATCGCAGCTTCTCCCTGGTAACTCGTATAACAGGGGCCACCGATCAAGGCGGCTATCCCGTCAAAAAAGCGGCCCATCGAAGAAGTATAAGGGGTATTGATGCCCAAGCCGGCAGCTACTTCTAACGTTTTCCACGGCTCAGTCAAATTTTGCTCAGTCAGCCATTCTTGGAGTGATTGCCGATCAGACGACTGCAAATAAGCAGCGGCCATCCGCCACGGTTCCCTAATCGCCGCTGCTCCGCCGGGCAACGGATAATCACTAAGCGCGGCCTCTCTTTGCCAATTGGCTCCTTCACCGCTAAAGAATTCCCCACCCCATATTTTACCGTCAGTTCCATAACCCGAACCGTCAAAGACTACTCCAATACAAGGACCTTTGACCTGACAAGCCGCAATCACACTGGCTATATGTGCCAGATGATGCTGAATCCCTATGGTCTTTAGGGCAGAGCCTTTAGCATAGAGGGTAGAATTATAATCAGGGTGTAAGTCATGGATCGCCCATTCCGGTTTACATTGTAGTAAACGCATGAAGCGTTCAATGGTTTCCTGATACGCTGTAAATGTTGGTAATTTATCCAAATCACCCTGATGCGGACTTAAATAAACATGCTTGCCTTTCGTCAGGGCAAATACATTCTTCTGTTGAGCGCCGCAGGCTAATAAAGGTATTAATTCCCTATCTACTTTGATTGGAGCCGGAGCATAACCCCGCGAGCGCCGGATTCCCAATGTCGTATCCTGTTGTCGTCTGAGCACCGAGTCATCGCAACGCCACCTGATCGAGCGGTTATGGCCCAAAAATCCATCAACCATCGGGCCCAAATCTCTAAAAGCCTCCCAGTCATCAATACTGAGCGGCTCTCCGGAACGATTCCCGCTGGTCATCACCAAGGCCGAAATTTCCGGGTCAAAAAGCAGGAATTGAATCCCGGTATAAGGTAAAAAAGCCCCCAGCTCTCGTAGACCGGGATTTACTGATGGGGCCAGTTGTTTGGGTTGCTTTTGGAGTAACAACATAATTGGCCGGGCTGGGGAAGACAGGATGTCCGCCTCTACCGGCGAAAGTTCACAATGTTCTTGCAGGGTTGTCAAGTTACGAAACATTACTGCAAACGCCCGGTTATCCCGGCCTTTAAGACACCGTAGCCGCCTCACTGCGTCTTCATCGGTTGCCGAACAAGCTAAATGGTATCCGCCGATACCCTTCACTCCGATG
>WSSedL1CaDRAFT_10001329_pt1 | contig 14701 bp, 16 predicted proteins | sample WetSurSL1Cattail_FD_9464 | JGI IMG/M metagenome (IMG submission 9464)
TCATTAAATGAAAACATCCCCCTGCCCCCTTCAAAGGGAGAATTAGTCTCAATATTCAGAAAATTTCATATGATATAATTCAACCTTAATTCGCATACATTGTCAATTTCTAATTATCTCACTAACTCCAGGCATTCCAAACTCAAGATACTTTAGGCACTTATTTACTCCAAACTTCCTTTCATACCTTATTTATGGTATGCAAATGACTCATTTACGGTATTCCGGGAAAAATTACATAGCGCTATTTTTACAAAAAATTAAACATTTAAAATCAATAGCATTATGTCAACCACAAATTATCTTTTCGAAACGCTGCAGTTACATGCAGGACAGGAAGTTGATCCAACCACAGGTTCCAGAGCAGTTCCCATTTATCAAACGTCATCATACGTGTTTAAAGATTCCGAGCATGCTGCGAATCTTTTTGGTTTAAAAGAATTCGGGAATATTTATACACGAATCATGAACCCGACAACCGATGTTTTTGAAAAACGGATTGCAGCGTTGGAAGGTGGAGTGGGCGCTCTTGCCACTGCTTCGGGACAGGCAGCACAATTTATTGCCATAACAAATATACTGGAGGCTGGGGATAACCTTGTTTCTACATCATATTTGTATGGAGGTACTTACAATCAGTTCAAAGTTCAGTTCAAACGAATTGGTATCCAGGTAAAATTTGTGGATGGCGATAATCCTTCTGATTTCGAAAAACTTATCGATAGCAAAACCAAGGCAATTTATCTTGAAACCATTGGTAATCCCAAATTTAATATTCCCGATTTTGATGCCATTGCCGCCATTGCAAAAAAACATGATATTCCACTAATTGTCGATAATACATTTGGTGCTGGCGGATACCTTTTCCGGCCTATTGAACATGGTGCAAACATTGTTGTTGAATCTGCCACAAAATGGATTGGCGGTCATGGTACCAGCATTGGCGGTGTAATTGTTGATGCCGGTAATTTTAATTGGGCAAATGGTAAGTTTCCCCAGTTTACGGAACCATCCGAAGGTTATAACGGACTTAAATTCTGGGATGTATTTGGTGCCCCCGGTCCTTTTGGAAACATTGCCTTTATTATAAGAGCCAGGGTTGAAGGCCTTCGCGACTATGGAGCCTCATTGAGTCCGTTTAATGCTTTCCTACTATTACAAGGACTTGAAACACTTTCATTGCGTGTACAACGACATGTGGATAATGCGCTTGAAATAGCGCAATGGCTGGAAAAACAACCAAAAGTTACCAGTGTTGATTACCCCGGACTTAGTACAAATCCATATCACAGTCTTGCCAAAAAATATTTAAAGCATGGTTTTGGTGGTGTTTTGGCTTTTACTGTAAAAGGAGGCAGTGTTGCCGGAGATAAAATCATAAATAATCTAAAACTCATCAGTCATTTAGCCAATGTTGGTGATGCCAAATCGCTCATTATCCACCCTGCAACAACCACACATCAACAATTAAGCGCTGAAGAGCAGAAAAAATCGGGTGTAGTTCCAGGATTACTAAGATTATCAGTAGGAATTGAAAATATTGAAGATATTAAAGCTGATTTACAACAGGCGTTGGATGGTATATAAAGACCTAAGCAACAAGAGTCAAGACCTACCTTTCAAACCCTCGGGGTTTCAAAAACCCTGAGGGTTTAATTTGGCTGACTATACCGCCACCACTTCTTTTATTTCAGGTATTTCTTTTCGAAGTGCTTGTTCTACTCCGGCTTTCAAAGTCTGCAGGCTAAATGGGCAGTCGCTGCAGGCTCCTATAAGTTTTACTTTTACTACATTTTCATTCGTTATTTCAATGACTTCAATATCGCCCCCATCCGATTGTAAAAAAGGTCGTAATTGGTCGATTATTTTTTTCACTTTTTGCAACATCTCGTCATTTTTCATTTGCCAGCCATTAAATTTTTTCGTTAAATCTTATACGGATAAATTTAAAAATCATCCGCTTTTTTTAAATTGAATTTCATTTTCCTTTGATAATCTGGACTCTTCGCGTTGGATCAAGAATGGAATTACGTTGTTTTACTTCTACAATTAAACGTTCAGCCAGATTTTTAAAAGCTGCTCCTATTAAAGAATGCTCATTTAAAGCTGAAGGTGCTCCCAAGTCTCCTCCTTCACAAATACTTTGGACAATTGGCACCTGGCCCAATAAGGGTATGTTCATTTCTTCAGCAAGGTTTTTACAGCCTTCTTTTCCAAAAAGGTAATATTTATTGTTTGGTAATTCCTCCGGAGTAAACCAGGCCATGTTCTCCACCAGTCCTAAAATTGGAACATTAATTTTTTCTCCCCTGAACATATTGATTCCTTTAATGGCATCGGCCAACGCAACCTGCTGTGGAGTGCTTACAATCACAACTCCAGTAATAGCCATTTCCTGTACTATGGTAAGATGAATATCTCCGGTCCCAGGAGGAAGGTCGATGAGTAAAAAATCTAATTCCCCCCAATCACCCTGGTGAATCAATTGCCGTAATGCATTGGTAGCCATTGGTCCACGCCAAACCAATGCATCCTGAGGGCTAACAAAAAATCCTACAGATAAAAGCTTAACGCCATAGCTAAGCGCGGGAACTATAAATTCCTGTCCGTTTGAATGCCGGGCTTCCAATCGGGCATCTTCCTGTTTAAACATTTTAGGCACCGACGGGCCATAAACATCTGCATCTATCAAGCCAACCTTATAACCCAGTTTAACAAGAGCTACTGCAAGGTTTGAGGCGATGGTAGACTTCCCTACCCCACCCTTACCCGAAGCAATCGCTACAATATTTTTTACTTTTGCGAGGGTATTTTCTTTGGTTTCAATTTTATGGATACTATTTATCTTAATTTCTCCCAATTCTACGTCTGGTCCAAGTTTAGACTGTAAAGCATTCCTGCTGGCTTTTTGAATGGAACCAATCAATGGATCGCTCGATTTTTGAAATGTAAGTGTAAATGATATTTTCTTCCCTTCCACAACCACATCACTCACCATATTAAGGGAAACGATATCGTTGCCAATAGCAGGATGCATCACTTGTGACAATGCCCCCATAACCTGATCGATGGTATAACTCATAAATAATGAATGATTTTAATTTTACAAATATAATAAATGAACCAACATAAGCTATGCTTTGATAAAGTCCTCCTCGTGGAAATCAGGATGATCTTGGAATTTGGATATTGCTATATAAACTAATTATAATCAGGAATGTTCAATTCTTTATTAGGGTCCCAGAATAACTTATTAAAATCCAAAACCTTATCGTCTTTAATCCTGACACCCTCATTTTCCAGTAATTGTTGCATGATGGTTGGCCCACCAAAGTGTACTTTCCCTGTGAGGAAACCATTACGGTTTACAACCCTGTGCGCAGGAATAATATCCGGTTGATTGTGACATGAATTGAGCGCCCATCCCACCATGCGTGATGATTGTGCTGAACCCAGATACTTTGCAATAGCGCCATAATTGGTAACACGCCCATAAGGTATGAGTCGTGTTACTTCATATACCTGTTCGAAAAAATTTTCGTTTTCAAGCTTCTTCGTCCGGCTCCCGGAAGGTTTCTTTTTCATTCAATCCAAAACATAGATATTTAATAGAACAACCCTGAAGCAAAAATTGCGATTCATAAAAGGTTTTTATCGACAACAGGTGTTCATCCGAGCTTGTCTTATAAAGATCGTTGGTACTTCCCTTTACTGTAAGATTATTACAACTGCAAACCTGGCAGGTGTAATTATAAAGAAATTCACTGTCGGTTTTGAGATGGATAATGCCGGTTGGTTTAAGAAATTTCTTATAATGCGAAAGAAATCTGGATGAGGTGAGGCGTTTCTTGGTTCGAAGACGTTTCTCCTGAGGATCGGGGAATGTAATCCATATTTCGGCTACTTCTTCAGGGGCAAAAAATGAAAGAATGTGATCGATTCTGGTACGCAGAAAGCCAACATTTGAAAGGTGATTTTCTGTGGCATACAAAGCGCCTTTCCACATACGGGCTCCTTTTATATCTATGCCAATATAATTTTTATCAGGAAAGCGTTCTGCCAATCCAACAGTATACTCTCCTTTGCCACAGCCGAGTTCTAAAACAAGCGGGTTGTTATTTTTAAAGAAAACCTTATTCCAATTACCTTTAAGTGTATGATCCTTATTTAAAACATCATCAAGCTTCGGTTGAATAACATTTTCGAAGGTTGCCATTTGTGCAAACCTCTCTAGCTTATGCTTTGCCACGTATTAAAATAATTCTTTAATAAACTATCTAACTTATGATTTTCCAAAAATGTTTCTTTATTTTTCCTGGTTCCAGACATCTTTGTTCTAAAGTCTTCTTATTTTTTTTCAACCCTGAGCCCAATATCCATAATGCCTTTAAGCACTTCATCCCTCATTCCCTGCAAAACCTCTATCTTATAATTTCCAGACACAGGAAACCGGATATTATTTTTAAACAACAATTCGTTACTCCTTACTCCACCAAGACCATTACCCAACCATTTACCCTTATCATCTGCCAACGTTAATTCCACGGTGTCTTTTTTACTGGCGCCATTGGGTGAGTTCGTATTTATAAACAGGTACAGGTTACTGTAAGGGTATTCATTATTATTGCGGAGTTCAATGAAAATATTGTAACCATTAATGGTATCCGAAACAGGAATCTCAAAATTGAAAGCCTTTCCTTTGTTCCATTCACCATTATCGGTGTTAACAGACCTTTCATAGATGCTTTTGAAATTACATCCCGTAAATAATATAAGTACTAAAAATAAACTATGAATGTGCTTATTTCTTTTCATTTCCTCGATTGTTCTGATTTGGGTTTGGTTTAATTACTTTCGGATTTGGGGTCTGTACGCGATTATTTTGGGGATTATTATTTTGAGGATTAGCCGGATTCCGGTGTTTTTTCTTTTTCTTTCTTTTTTCTCTCTGATCCTCAAATCGTGTAACACTATCACTCCCAACAGGGCTATGATAATCCGGTTCCTTAACAATGGTCGATTCGTCCACAGAGTTTACGAGGTTTTTGACTTTAACACCTGTTTTGTTAAGTTCCAAAATCTCCTTAACTCTTTCGATTGCCACAGGGATCATATTGGCTGCATCATCTTTACTAAAGGAATACCACATCAAACGACGGTAAATATCTGTTTTTTGATGATACGCAGTGCCATCAAAAACCTCAAGTGGAATGGCAATATCAGGAAAATCCTGTTGTGCGTCCATGTAACACTTTAATTCATAGTTAAGGCAGCATTTTAATTTTCCACATTGTCCGGCTAATTTTTGAGGGTTTAGTGACACCTCCTGGTAGCGCGCTGAGTTGGTTGTTACTGATACAAAATTTGAAAGCCACGTGGAACAACACAATTCTCTTCCGCAAGTGCCTATTCCTCCAATTCTTCCAGCTTCCTGACGCGCACCGATTTGTTTCATTTCAATGCGAACCTTGAATTCCTCGGCATAAACCTTGATCAACTCACGAAAATCGACACGATCATCAGCAATGTAATAAAAGATGGCTTTTGTTTTATCTCCCTGATATTCAACATCACCGATTTTCATATCCAGTTGCAATCGCCCGGCAATATCACGGGCTTTAAGCATGGTGGGCATTTCCTGCTCAATGGCTTGGTGCCACTTTTCAATATCTACACCCTTTGCTTTCCGGTATACCTTTTTAATTTCTTCCTCATTGGCGAATGAAACGCCACAGCGTGCCATTTGAAGTCTAACCAACTCTCCCGTTAAGGCAACTATTCCTATATCGTGACCAGGAGAAGCTTCTACAGCAATAATATCGCCTTTCCTAAGCTTCAGCGAATTAACATTTTTATAAAATCCTTTTCGCGTATTTTTAAACCGAACCTCAACCATGTCGGACTCAAGGCCTGTTGTTGGTATATTTTCAAGCCAGTCAATGGTGTCAAGCTTATTACATCCGGTTAATGAAACGGGCTCCTTTTCTGCTAAATCTCCAGTTTGATTATAACATCCTCTGGTACAGCATATATATTGTTGATCCATAAATTTCTTTTAATATAAATTCAAAGTAAGCAAAATTAATGCAATTTACTTCTTAATCAATTTGACCAATTTCAAGGCCATGTCTAAAAACACAATTTTATCGTTTGCGTTCGACTCTATGTGATATTGCGCTTTACTCAATTCCTCCACCATTTGATAAACATTGTTCTGGTTAATAAATGGAAAGAATTTTGAAGAAAATTCCTGTTCTTTTAAGGTCACCAGGGCCAATTCAGGAACCTGACAATTCATAATAAAATTTTCGCGGACCATGCGAAGGGTGTATAAAAGGAAGTTTTTTTGGCGCTCTCGGCCAATACCAATCATGGTTTCGCACCATTTTATCAATCCGAGAACATCTTTGGTCCAGCACAAACGCATCAGACTTACGAATCTGTCGAAGTTAAAAACATTTTCTTCGTCATCCTTCAGTACCCGTATGGCTTTTATATAATTCCCGTCCGCAAGGCGTACAGCATCAATTAGTTGTTGTTCAGGATAAGTAAAGTTATTTTTTAAATAGGCTAATATTTCATCATCTTTGATTTTTTGCACTTTGATTAATTGAGCACGGGAAAGAATCGTAGGCAACATCAATCCTGTATGCTCTGCAATCAGCAAAAACAATGTTTTATCGGGAGGTTCCTCAAACAGTTTTAGCAACTTATTAGCGGCAATGGTATTCATTCGTTCGGGCATCCAAACTACCATAATCTTGTATTCGGCTTCAAATGTTTTAAGATTGAGCTTACGAAGTATTTGCTGACTTTCATTTTTACTAATCACTCCTTGTTTATTCTCAACCTCAATATATTCGTACCACTGTAATAAACTGAAATAAGGTGATTGGAGTACAATTTCACGCCATTGAGTAATAAAATCGTCACTTACCGGTTCTTTGGTTATGCTTTTTGTAGTAGCTACAGGAAACACGAAATGAAGATCCGGATGAATCAGCTTTTGATATTTACTGCACGAAGGGCAAACACCACAGGAATCTTCTGGAGTATGGTTCGCACAGTTGATGTATTGGGCATAAGCAATGGCAAGGGCTAAATTACCGCAACCTTCAGGTCCGAGGAAAAGTTGGGCATGCGCTATCCTGTTTTCTCTAACAGATTGAATTAAGCGCTGCTTTAGCTCTTGTTGTCCAATAATTTCTCTGAAAAGCATTACTTACTAAATGATTATTTTTTATTGAACGCAAAGGTAAATAGATTTTGTTTTTATCTGACCAATTGGGGAATTTTTTAAAAGACGTGTGGTTTTTGAAAACCTTTGCAAACTTGAAAATACAAAGCTTATCATTAGAATACCACCCCTGAGCCCCTCCTAGCAAATAGGAGGGGATTCTAACACATAATAATTCCAAAATATTTTTAACTTTGCTTTTCAAATAAATTTAAACCAAAAATATATGCAAACTATTGATAAATACAATTTTAAAGGGAAAAGAGCAATTATACGTGTTGACTTTAATGTGCCACTTAACAAACAAACATTCGAAGTAACCGACGACACCCGAATTCGTGGCGCCTTGCCTACGATTAAGAAAATATTGGCTGATGGTGGTTCAGTTATTCTGATGTCGCACCTTGGCCGCCCGGACGGCAAAGCCCAGGATAAATTTTCCATGAAACACATTATCTCGGCGGTTGAAAAAAACGTTGGGAAACCAATTAAATTTGCCGGTGATTGTATGGGTGAAGAGGCCAAAAAAATGGCTGCAGACCTCAAACCGGGAGAAGTAATGCTTTTGGAAAACCTTCGTTTTTATGAAGAAGAAGAAGGAAAACCATACCACCTTGGCGCAGATGCTACAGATGAGCAGAAGAAAGCCGGTAAAGCCCAGGTAAAGGAAAGCCAGAAAAATTTTGTTAAACAATTGGCAAGCTATGCCGACTGCTACGTTAATGATGCTTTTGGAACAGCTCACCGTGCACACGCTTCTACCGCATTAATCGCTGCTTTTTTTCCAAACGACAGCATGTTCGGTTTCCTCATCGAAAGTGAACTTAAAGCAATGGATAAGATACTCAAAGCTCCTGAAAAACCATTCACTGCAATTATGGGAGGTGCCAAAGTATCCGATAAAATCCTTATCATCGAAAACCTGCTCGACCGTGTCAATAATCTTATCATTGGTGGCGGTATGACCTATACTTTTATCAAAGCTCAGGGTGGCAAGATTGGAAAATCGCTTTGCGAAGAAGACAAGCTGGACCTTGCACTCGAAATTTTAAAGAAAGCAAAAGAAAAAGGCGTAAAAGTTTACATTCCTGTTGATGCTGTGAATGCCGATGCTTTTGATGCAAACGCCAATACACAGATATCAAAGACTAACGAAACTCCTGATGGTTGGATGGGCCTGGACATTGCCGATGAAACCATTAAACAATTCAGTGACGTAATAGAAAACTCCAAAACCATTCTTTGGAATGGCCCCATGGGTGTTTTTGAAATGGAAAAATTTGCCAAAGGCACATCATCCATTGCTCATGCAATTGCCAAAGCAACCGCTAAGGGAGCTTTCAGTCTCATAGGTGGTGGCGACTCTGTTGCAGCCATTAACAAAAACAAACTGGCTGATAAAGTCAGCTATGTATCAACCGGTGGCGGCGCCATGCTCGAATATATGGAAGGTAAGGAATTGCCTGGAATTAAAGCTATCAGGGGATAAACTGATATCATTCCCGGACACTTTTAAAAGCTTTGCATTTTCGAAATGCAAAGCTTTTTTTATGAAAACAGAGGACAAGGTAGAGGACTGATAGACAGAAGACAGAAAAACAGAGAACAGAAGACAGAGAACAGAAAAACAGAAGATTTCTGACATCTGATTTCTGTTTTCTCAATTCTGACAGAAGACAGAGAACTTCTTTAGCAAAATTATTCTACTTTTGCTAAGTAGTTATCATTCACGCACACTTCAATATGCTATCAATTTGTATTCCGATATTTAATTTTGATGTAACAAACTTATTGATTTCACTTCACAAGGAAATTATTAAGTTGTCTGTTCCTATTGAGATCATTTGCATTGATGATTGTTCGTCGGACTTTTACAGAGAGAAAAATAAATTGGAATGCAATCAATATGGTAGTTACATACAATTAACCAACAATGTGGGAAGGGCTAAAATCCGTAATCTTTTTACTGAGCATGCAAAAAATGAATACCTGTTGTTTCTGGATTGTGACACGGCAATTGTTACGGATAATTTTATAGAACAATATCTTGAAAATTTGGGAGATGGGAATAATCTTGTCATGTGTGGAGGAATTATTTATGACAAGAAAAAGCCTGAAAGACAAAACCTTCTGCGATGGCGATATGGACAAAAAAAAGAAAGTCATTCGTTTACGGTTCGAAGACTTAATCCTTACAGATCTTTTATGACTGGCAATTTTCTTATACATAGGAGTGTGTTAAACCGTATTTGTTTTTATGAAAAGCTTGTGAATTATGGTCATGAAGATACACTTTTTGGATTTTCTCTTAAAAAGGAACATATCCCCATACTACATATTAATAATCCCGTCCTGCATGATCATTTGGAGAGTAATGGTGCGTTTCTTGCCAAAACCGAATTGGGGTTAAAGAATTTGATTCAAATTCTTCACTATGTTAATAATGACCCCCAATATATTGAAGATGTAAAAATTCTTAGATGTTATCAGAAATATCGTAAAGCCCACATTATCTTGCCAGTAAAAGTTGCATTTTTGATTTTTAAATCTTTGATAAAATTCCTTCTTTTAAAAGGTGTTGCCAATCTGTTTTTGTTCAATTTCTACAAGCTTGGCTTTTTTGCAATTAAGTATAGGGAGACGAAATAATGTGGTGATAGAAAAAATAAAAAATTTCTATGTTTTTGGAAGTTTAGCTCTTCTTGTGTTATCTTCGGGCATAATTTCTCCAGTTGTGAATTATTTTATATTAGAATGCAAAGTATTACACCACTATATAATGAATCAAAGTGGTTTGCGATATACACGCGATCCAGAAATGAGAAAAAAGTAGTTACGGAACTACTGGAACAAGGGTTTCAAGCATGGGTACCCTTACATAAAACAATGCGACAATGGAGCGATCGCAAGAAGATGGTGGAAGTACCACTATTTAACTCATATGTATTTATTCATACAACGCCTTCAAAAATCAGAACGGTGATTTCCATGATTGATGGCGCAGTATATGTAGTATCCTTTTCGGGACAACCTGCTGTTATACCCGATAAGCAAATTGAAGATCTTACACTCTTGCTTAACTCTTCTGAAAAGTTTGAAGTTAGTTTTGATGAGTTTGAACAAGGAGACCATGTTGAAGTAGTTAAAGGATCACTAAAAGGATTACAAGGACTGTTCGTTAAATATAAGGGGCAAAATCGGGTGTTAATGCATATCGATGCCATTAATCAAAAGCTGATTATCGATATCAACCCTGCATTCATTAAAAAAATGCAGATCGAAAATGCAGATATGTAATAAAAATATATTAACTTAATTTTTGAAAATTAGATAAACAAATTTCAGCCAGCCGGTATACATTGTTCAGATACACAAGGTTATGTTGATCATCCAGTGATCCGGCATGGAATGAATATAAAAGAAAATTTTCAACAACAAATTCTCTTGATGTAGTAGCTTATCTAATTGTTTTTGACTTGTTTGGTCGCTTTGAATGTGACTGAAAGGGCGGAGCTTTAGAAAAAGCCATTCATTTGGTTATTAGATCTTATAATTGTTTTTAAAATTAGTCATTTGCCTTCGACGTCATTAGGTCATTAGGTCATTTAGTCATTATCATAAAATGAATTTTTGGTTTGAATGCGGATTTTAAAGGCATTCGAATCCCCTCCTGTTTCCCAGGAGGGGCCAGGGGTGGTCAAGTCTGGTAAGTGTGGAATTTCAGCCTTTGCCAGTGGTAGATAAGCATTAATCAATTGACTCAAGTAATTTCCAATAATAAAGTAACCCCAATCCGCCAGCTGGCTGACTATAACCAGTTCCAAAGTAATAGTTTGCTTTATTTGTGCCAATTTTCGAATGACTCATAATAACCCCAACCCCTTAAAAAGGGGCTATAACCAGTTGCTTAGAAATAAAAGTTATATAAACATGTTAATATTAAAGATAAACGAAACTGTTTAGCCCTCCTTCTCAAGGAGGGTTGGGTGGTATAGATAAAAATAAATGATCCCTTTCCTGGACCTTAAAAAGATAAACGACACTCATGAACCGGCTCTCTCCCAAGCCATAAAAAGGGTTTTGGATTCGGGTTGGTATTTGCTGGATAATGAGGTAAAGACTTTTGAGCGTGAATACGCCCAATATATTGGCACAAAACACTGTATTGCAGTGGCCAACGGGTTGGATGCTCTCAGGATAATTATAAAGGCATATATCGAATTGGGTATCCTGTCCGAAGGTGATGAAATTATTGTTCCTGCACATACATTCATTGCGTCAATACTCGCCATTACTGAAAACAGACTAAAACCGGTATTGGTTGAACCAAATTTAAACACTTATAATATTGATCCGTACCAAATTGAAAGTAAAATAACAAAACGAACAAAAGCCATTATGCTTGTGCATTTGTACGGACAAAATGCAATGCACACTGAAATAGAACGTTTGGCCCATAAATTCAATCTCATGGTAATAGAGGATAATGCCCAGGCTCACGGGTGTTGTTATGGCAATAAACATACAGGGTCGTTAGGTAATGCCGCCGGTCATAGTTTTTATCCGGGTAAAAATCTGGGTGCTTTAGGCGATGGTGGTGCTATTACTACAGATGACGACCAACTGGCTGATACAATAAGGACGATTGCCAATTATGGAGGTAAGGTTAAATACCGTTATGAATTTAAAGGCTTAAATTCGCGACTCGACGAGATACAGGCAGCAATTTTAAGCGTGAAACTTAAGACATTGGACAAGGACAATCAGAAACGTCGGGATATAGCTAACTTTTACTGCAAAGAAATAAAAAACAAAAACATTGTTCTACCCATCCCGGAAAATCAAAACACTACAATTAAAGATGACCTTACGCATGTTTGGCACTTATTTGTAATCCGGACAAAGAACAGGGATCATTTTCAGAAATACTTAACAGAAAAGGGCATACAAACCTTAATTCACTACCCTATTCCTCCGCATAAACAACAGGCATATAAAGAATGGGATAAACTCAAACTACCGATAACCGAAAAAATCCATAACGAGGTACTAAGCCTTCCGATAAGTCAGGTACTTACAATGGAGGAAGCGCAGGAAGTTGTTGGAGCGGTTAATAATTATGTTTAGTCATTTGCCTTTGGCGTCATTAGGTCATTAGTAATTATAATTGCTAACATATTAAGTCATTAGCCTGCGGCGTCATTGGTCATTCAGTCATTATCATTTCGTGAATTTAGGGTTGGATGAGGATCCTAAAGGCATTCGAATCCCCTCCTGTTTTCCAGGAGGGGCCAGGGGGTCAAGTTGGGTTTAAGTGAAGAATTTCTAATGACGTGAAACAAATGACGGCGAAGCCTAATGACAAACGCAGTGTTAATAACATCATGAATTCTCCGGAAATTAAAGCATACATACTCGAACACCGTGAGCTTTTCTGGTATACTCCCGAGAAGGAAAAGGAAAACATTAGCCATGAGTTATTGGTTGAAACCATCCTTAACTATGGAGATTTGGAAGCTGTAAAAAAGCTTTTTGAAATTATGGGAGTAGAAAATGTAGCTAAAATATTCTGGACAGCTATCAATACAAGCGAGCGTAAAAGAGGTAATTATCATGAATTGGTGTTAAATTATTTTATTCTATATTTTAAACGCCATGCATCTTGAAATACTTAGTAGTGAGCAGCTAAAAATATTACCTTATCTAAAACAATTCAATCGTACTTTTTACATGGTTGGAGGAACGGCTATAGCTTTGCATCTTGGACACAGGCGTTCAATAGATTTTGATTTATTTACATTTTCGCCTCTTAAAAAAAGTGTAATCCGACAAAAAATTGACACAATGCCTTTTAAACAGGTTAAATTATTTGAGGATTATGACCAAATTCATTATACGTTGGAAGGAATAAAAACCACTTTCTTCTCTTTTCCATATAAAATTGAACACACCGAACAAGTTGAACAATACATAACCATCCCGACATTACTACAATTGGCCGCAATGAAAAGCTTTGCTTTAGGACGTCGATCAAAATGGAAAGATTACGTTGATTTATATTTCATTATCAAGGATTTTTATAATATTCAAGAAATAAGTGCTGTTGCATCTAATATTTTTGGATATCACTTTTCCGAAAAATTATTTCGGCAACAATTAGCTTTTCACAAAGACATTGATTATTCAGATAAAGTCGAATTTTTAACTTCTCCCATTCAGGAAGACGAAATAAAAGCATTTTTGATTGAAGCAGCCACGGATATTTGATTTGAATGAGTCCACAAAGTAAAATGACACCATTAAGTAATTTATCTCCGCATCTTTTTTGGGATGTGGATGTTACCAGTTTGGACTTTGATAAAAGCAGAAAATTAATTATTCAACGGGTTTTGGATTATGGCTTAATTACCGATTGGCAAATCCTGCTAAAAACCTATGGGATTGCTGAAATTGCAAAAACAGCAATTACATTGCGAGATTTAGATAAAAAATCTGCATCATTTGTTTCTTTACTTTCAAAAATACCGATAGAACAATTTTTATGCTACACTTCGAAACTATCGAGCCCCGAACACTTGATCTTTTAATAAAAATACAAACTATACAAATTTTTTCAGATTTACGACTGGTAGGCGGTACCGCCTTAGCTTTGCAAATAGGACATCGTAAATCAATTGATCTAGATCTGTTTGGTACACTTACAGCTGACGAAATTGAAGTTTCAAACCAATTAGCGAGGATTGGTTCTGTAACTATATTAAGGAAATCCGAAAATATTAATATTTTTCTGATTAATGGGATTAAGGTGGATATCGTCAAATACCCATACAAATGGTTAGCAGAACCCCTTATTGAATCTAACCTGACCATAGCGGATATGAGGGATATTGCTGCAATGAAACTGGCAGCAATAACAGGTAGAGGAACAAAAAAAGATTTTATTGATTTATATTTTTTGCTTAAACATTTTAGTCTGAAACAATTGCTTGATTTTTATTCAAAAAAATACAATGATGGATCAGCGTTTCTTGTATTAAAAAGTTTATCCTATTTTGAAGATGCAGAATCTGATGAAAATCCAATGATGTTGAAATCTGAAAATTGGGAATCAATGAAAAAGTTTATTAAAACCGCATTGGATAATTATACTAAATAGATTTTTAAGTCATTGGTCATCTGTTTTCTGTCATCTGCCTTCTAGAAAAATCCCCCGTCTTACCCAAATATGAGTAAAACAGGAGAATTTAAATATATCAGAATCCCCTATTCTCTAGGAGGGGACAGGGGAGGGCCGGGGGTGGTAGTATCAGGCATAAGTAGGCAGACAAATGACAGCTATAAACAGTAATCAATATTGTAGTCCTGCAAAATACAATATCGTTTGATTGAATCGAACAATATTGTATTTTTACAGCAGAAGAATTAAAATGCATGATATTAGAAAGTGTTATAGCACATGTGGTA
>WSSedL1CaDRAFT_10001330_pt1 | contig 14686 bp, 17 predicted proteins | sample WetSurSL1Cattail_FD_9464 | JGI IMG/M metagenome (IMG submission 9464)
CATCAGCTGCAATATTGGCGGGGTATGTTCCTTTTCTTGCTATTTCCACAGCCTGGCTGTTAATATCGGTAGCAAAGATGCACACTTTGAAACTGTTTACCTGCTTTATTTTTTCCAGGCACTCCCTGAAAATGATTGCAATGGAATAGACCTCTTCTCCTGTGGAGCAGCCGGGTATCCATATCCGAATGATCTGTTCCTTCACTCTGCTTTTCAACAGGTTCGGTATTACATTGTCTTTAAGGTACTCAAAGGTTTCCGGTTCCCTGAAAAAATTCGTCACTCCGATCAGCAGTTCGTTGAAAAGCAAATCAACCTCTTGAGCATTCTGCTGAAGGTAGCTCACATATCTGGATGTCCTGTCGATTTGAAGAACACCCATACGTCTTTCGATACGCCGATACAGGGTATTTTTCTTATAAAGCGAGAAATCGTGCCCGGTTTGATTTCTAATCATAACAAATATTTTGTTCAGTTCGCTGGAACTTTTATCGGCAGCAGGTTTTTGAGAAGAGGGCTTTACTAAATGCTTAACATACCCGATTAGTTTTGCCGGCAACTCTTCTGCAGGAGCGATAAAATCAACAAGACCGGTGCTTAAAGCGCTAAGAAGCATGCCGTTGTATTCTGCGGTGTCCGGGTCCTGAACCATTACCATGCCAAGCTTGTCTTTGACTTCCTTTAAACCCGAGGTGCCGTCTGTTCCCATTCCGGAAAAGATGATGCAAATACTCTTTTCTCCCCGGTCCTCTGCAAGATGCTTGAAAAAGAAATCAATGGGCATCCGTACGCTCCCGGACACTGAGGGTTCAGATAATTCAAGAATTCCTTCACGTATTGACAGGTGCTTGTTTGGCGGAATGACATAGATGCAGTTTGGCTGCACTTTCATTCCGTCTTCTATCTGAAAGACCTTCATCTTTGTTTTATGCTGTATCAATTCGGGTAGAATGCATTTGTGCGTAGGATCCAGATGCTGGAGAAGGACGAATGCCATACCCGTGTCAGGAGGCATATTGGAAAAAAACTGCTCAAATGCCTTTAATCCGCCGGCAGAGCCGCCTATTCCCACTATGGGGAAGGAATCTGTATCATTATTTATTTTTATTGGAATACACCCCTTTTATTATCTGCTAATAATAATCCTTTGTTTAGTGACATCCTTTTATAAAAAATCAATTACTATTCTGCGTTTATACACAAACTCATTTCCAATATATCTCAATTTTATGTAAACGTCAATATTCTATTTGGGAATTACTTATATGCAGAGGATTCGAGGAAAATTTTCTGGTATGATGTTGAATGGGAATAGACAATTTTCGGAGGAACGGTGTGATGACTATGTCTCCAAGTATGAATTTGATATGGAATCCAGAGAGAATTTTTATCGATATCCGTATCGTTATCGTGTACAATCATTTCGTATTTACGGAAATTTATATTAGCTTGACCAAATGCTCGCAGATGAGTAGAAAGCGGCTGAAGAATAGACGGATTTGTCAGTTGGGAATATAGCCACAGTGTGGTTTTCAGAATTCTGATTAATGGGTTGGCTATAGCCAACCCACAATTTGTTACAAGAGAAGCTATCCGACCTTTGCAGAAATGGTCACATCAATATTTCCCCTTGTTGCATTGGAATAGGGACAAACCTGATGAGCTTCTTTTACTAATTCGTCTGCCATTACCTGGTCGATATCTTTAAATACTGCAAGAATTTCAACTGCCAGTGAAAAACCCCCGGCATCATTTTTGCCTATACCGACAGACAAATGAATCGTCGGAACTGGAATGGACAATTTCTTTTCTCTGTATACATGTTGCATCGCGCTTCCAAAACATGCAGAGTAACCTGCTGCAAATAACTGTTCTGGGTTTACCCCTTCTTTTGAGCCACCAAGCTCAGCTGGTAGTGCCATTTTAAATTCCAATGGGCTATTTTCCACGATAACTGTGCCATCGCGACCTCCTGTAGAAATTGCCGATGTTTTATAAAGTATTTTCAAATAATATACACCTCTTCCATCCAAAAGTTTACCATTCAAATAATATAAAGAACGGTTATAAATCTATATTACCCTTGTTTACCCAGGATGAATCATGAGATAATTTTATTATGAATGTAAGCCTTAAAGGCGGGTTCATGGATGCAGAATTTGAAAAAATGAAACAGAAATTTGAAATATGAAGATAAACAGAACTATCACGAGAAAAATAAAGAGAATACAAGATAAATTAAAATAAATAAAAAATAATGCTTGCATTTCCCGGAAATAGGTATATGATTGTAATCGTAGTAACAAATCTTGGAAAATCACATTATTAAGAACATTCTTATTCTTTCATTCGTAAGTGCTATTTTAATAATGCAAGGTGAGTATACCGGAAAGTAGGGCATATCCGGTTATTGCCAACCAAAATCCATTAAAAGTGCGGCTTTGCATGACCAAGGCTTGTGTGTTGATGACATTTCTATAGCATCACAAAGGGGTTCTACAACCAGTGGGGAGTGAAATGGAGAAGAAGGAACTTATCCGTTTATCGGCGACGAAAATTTTTGCTAAAGAGGGCTTTAACAAAACAAAGATTCAGGCTATTGCAGACGATGCAGAAATCGCTGTCGGGACTGTATATATTTATTTTAAAAACAAAGATGGGATTTTGGACTATATTTTTGAGGCACAGCATAAAAAAATAGTTGCATTCAGCGAAGAACTCGAGAAAAAGAATATACCTCCATTAGTAAAAATAAAAAGACTATTGAGATACCACTTCAAAGAATTGGAAAATAACCCGGATTTGGCAAAAGTATTAGTGCAGGAAAGTAAGGGGGCACCTGAAAACGAATTGCAATGGATAAAAAATGATTCTATTGGTATACCTGGAATATTTCAAAAAATGCTGGATGAATCAAAGCAAGACGGGGAAATCAGAGATATAGATACAGAGCTTTTCGGGGCAATTATTTTTTTCATTGGAAGGGAGACGGCATATTTACTGCAGGTCCAGGAAAATAAAGGAAAGCAGTATAACGTGTTTAAAGAACTGGTTAAATTTATTATTAACGGGATTAAGACATAAATTTGGATTGGACATAATGAAAATTAATATTAGGTGCGATGCTATCATGAATGAAGTATCATTCACTCGAAGTCCCATAGCTAGCTTGAAGAGTGTAAATATGTGAAAGAAGGGAATGGATACATTGGAAGGATATTGCGACAATAACCCGAACATCAGAAATCTATTGGATAATATGCCTTATGACTTCGCATATTGTAAAATCATCGCAAATGAAAATGACAAACCGGAAGATTTTTTCTTCTTTGAAATAAATAAGGCATTTGAAAATATCATTTGTATGAAAAGGAATGAGGTTATTGGTAAAAGAGTAAAAGAATTATACCCATTAGTGGAGAGAACATCTCTGGTTTGGATTGAGGCCTGTGACAAAGTCGCTTTTAACTTGGGAAGAGTCGATTTTGAGTACTATATGCCCTTCTTAAAAAAGTGGTATTCCGTCACAGCTTACAGTCGCCAGAAATTCTCCTTCTGTGTAATCTTTCATGATATAACGGATATGAAGCAAAGTGAAGAAGCACAAACTGAGAGCAAGAAGGACTGCAGCGCGTTGACTGAAAGTACAGAACGGAATACCCAGATTGCAAAATGGCATAAAGGGCTTGACAAGTATTTGTTAAACAAAGATTAACAGTCTGCGTTTTAAACGGTTGAATTTACAGCTTATGAACAGAGGCAATATATGTATGGTTGCTTCGGATACTTCAATGGGCGATCTGGTGAAAAAGGAGGTAAATATGATTTGCGAATACTGTAAAACAGAGTTGGAGATGTTTGATCGGATGTGCAGCAACTGCGGAAGGGATGTGGAATATGCTTCAAGAAAAATTGCACCTGGAATTGCACATGATTCACCAACTCAAACGTTGGTTGAAGAGAAAATTATAAAAAGAGTGAAAATAAATGTAGATAGAGTCAGAACGAGAGTGCGATTCCTATACACGGAAGCTGAATATGAATTAGTCAAACAAAGACTAGATATATTAAGAAAAACATAAATATAAAGAGATAAGCAGAGATAATAAAAGATAAATTAAAATATTGTTTGCATTTACTGGGAAAAAGGTGTATGCTTATATTAAATACAGCATATCTTGTTATATCGTATATCACTTATCGCATTTCGCACATCATAAATTAAGGAACATTTTTCATTCATTCAAGGATGCTAATTAAATATATAAGGTAGGTGTGCCGGAGAGTAGAAGCTCAACCGGTTATTGCCAACCACAGCTTATTAAAAGTGAGGCTTTGTATAGCCGGGGTTTTGAATAACCAGGGCTTGGGTATTGACCTTACACATTTAATAATTTATTCCATGTGAATGAAGCGTCATTCACATGGAATGGTGTATACAGAGTTTGCATGAATGACGTTTCATTCATGCAAACTCCCATACTCTTAAAAAGTGTGTCATGAAACTAAAATGTAGTTGCGAAGGGACTATTATTATGAAAAACATTGAATTTGAACCATTAAAATCTCATGATGAAGAAGTTCGAGATACAGTATCAAATGCCCTTGTAGCAGACGGTAAGAGTGGTAACGACGAGAAAGCAACAGGAGAAGAGGAAGGGAAATCAATCGAATTTATACCTGAGAGTGATACGAAAATATATACATTATCCTACAGAAGGGAATATGCAACAATATTGGGATAGGCTAGTTTTACATGAAATTAATAAATTGGGAGGTTTTTATTATGTTTTTAAGAGATTTTCTGGATATGGTAAGCAAGGAGAAAAGAAAAAGGGATAGAGCAAATGCAGTACAGAAGTTTGCTGCAGGCATGGGTGCCGCAGCGGCTTTAGGTGTAGCAGCAGGGTTTCTCTTTGCACCACAGTCGGGAAAGGAGACTCGGGAGGATTTGATGAAAAGGGCTATAGACACAGTAGAAACTATCAGGAATACAGTCCGGAAGAAGGCGGAAACGGTGAAGGATTCTGCGACCCATGCTGTACAGGAAGTAAGTCATGTCATTAAAAATATTCATGGAAAAACGGAAGGTGTCAAAAAGGACATGATATACGATTGCCATGATATCGCACAGGATATTGAAAAGACTACCGAAAATATTTCGAATGAACTTAATAAACCTATAAAGTGAGGAAGACACGATGTTAATTCAATTTACATTACAGGATCTAATGTTATTTCTGGTTTGTGCATTAGGAATCGTAGCAGGAATTTTCCTGCTTCCTATCCTTTGGAATATAAAAAGGCTGGTTGGTATCTTGAGGCCTCTGGTAGAAACCAATCAGGAGTTTATTAAAAAAACGATCAGAACAATGCCGGGGATTTTTGAGAATGTGGGACAAATCAGCAGTAATGTCAGAGATACGACAGACAAACTTAAAGTTTCGCTTCCGCTGATATTGCAGGATGTCGAGTATGCTACCAATGCGGCGAAGGGAAGTATTGAATCGGCTGGTGTCGTGATGGAAAACATGGGCTCCGGGATTAATGAAACCGTAGCTTATTACAAGAATGAACCCTCTGGTTTCATGGCTTATTTCCGTATCATTGAAGAAATAGTTCAAATCATATACCGCACTTTTTCTTCCGGTAAGTAGAGCTTCCACGGTAACTTCAACGCAGAAAGGTTGATAAAGTATGTTATGGACGATTGCTTTAATTCTCATAGTACTATGGCTTCTTGGAATAATCACTTCTTTTAGCATGGGGGATTCATACATATTCTTATTGTAATTGCTATCATTGTAGTTTTGGTAAGAATAATTAGAGGGAAAAAGATATTTTAGCCGACGAGAGTCAATTGGCCTCAGGCAGCACAAGGAATAGAAATATTGTGTCTTTAAAGGAGGTGGGTGAGAATGATTAATTCTCGAAAATCTGGGAAACTTCCTGAAACATAGAGTAATCGGATGATTATGTGAACGGAAACAGTATTTGATTTTCTAATATGAAAGGGGACGAATTATAATGGAAACAAGAATAAGAAAAGGGTTGGCTAAGTTAATGGCATTATGCCTGGTGCTTATGATTATGCCGGTGAATGTATTTGCGGCAACCTCTGCTGTAACTGTAGGGGCACAGGTCGGAACCATAACAGCAGCAACAACAGGACCAGCAGCAACATTTACAGTGACAACAACAGGTGCTGCAGATGGTGAAGCAGTAACGATAGACTGGTTTGAAGCAGATGGAACAACTCCAGCAACAACTCCGGCAGGGGCAACGGTAGTTTTAACAGCTGTAGCAGGTAATAGCGCGACAATAACGGTAAATCCAGTGCTTACATCAGTAGCAGGAACCTATTACTTCAAAGCTACAGTTGAGACTGAAATTTCAGCATTGGTAACGTTAATAATTACACCTAATAAGACAGCTCTGACAGCTGCCATTACAGCAGAGGTTGGAGCAATCCATACCAGCCCGGTGTATATATTAACAATAACTGACTACACAACAGTTAGCTGGAATGCTTATACGGCTGCAATAGCAACAGCAATTGCAGTTGAAGCTGATGCAAGTGCAACCCAGACTGAAATAGACGATGCAACAACAGCAATCGCTACTTCAATAACAGGTCTTGTGAGGGCATATACTCTTGCCAGCAGTGTTGAACAAGCCGGTGGTGCAGGCTATACCCGTGATATTACCATAGGCGGTGCATATGCAGATGCGGCAAACCTTGCAGGCAAATACCTCGTTGTTCAGTTTACACAAGGGACGGGAACTACTGTCAAGGTATCGGTAGTTATGATTTCATCTATAAGTACAAGCGTTACGGTATCCTACCCGGATTCCGGAACAAAGGTTGAGGCCTGGCTGACAGGTGGTGGCATGCCGAAGCTTACTGAAACGGACCTGGGTGTGACAGTGTATGCCAATGTCACAACCGACTAATTGGGGAGAAGGAGGAAAGACATGAACAAGCGAATTTTATCCATAATGATTGCAGTGCTGATGTGCGTGGCACTGTTCCCTCTCTCGGCAGTAGCGGCGGCAAGTACAACTGCAACCTATGCTGACGGAGTCGTAGCAGTAGACGGCACAGGCTTTGCCAGCGGCACCAGCTATACAGTCAGAGTGGTTGATACAGCAAACTCAAGCATCAAAGCTATGGGACAGGCCGTGGCAAACGGAAGCGGAAGCATTTCAGCTTCCATTATAACCGGCGCTTTGGGAACGTTGTCGAACTATACAGTATATGTTAATAAGCCTGACGGTACACTTGCCGGGTCATTTACATTTGCTGGAGGAAACAGCGGAGATAATGACAGTGACAGTGATAGTGATAGCAGCAGTGGAGATACTTCCGGGAGTACTACAACAACTGTAACTAATACCGGTATTACAATAAGCAGTATTACCATAACCACAGTTATAATAGCAACGATTGACCCAATAACAGGCATAGCTACTGCAAAGCTTGATGAAGGTGTCCTGAACACTCTGATCGCCAGTGTAAAAGCTGCTGAAGCTTCAGGTCAAAAAGTATTGGTTGTATTTACGATTGACGCTCCTTCAAGCGTAAATGGTGTCATTTTGGAAATTCCGAGGGATGCCTTTGGCAGGTTGGCGAGCGGTACCAATGCGGATATAAAATTTGATACAAATATCGGAACGATTACCTTTAATTCAGGATCTGTTGCAACCATCAGTGGTTCAGCAAATGGCGGAAACATATTTATAAGCATTAACAAGATTAAATATTCCGCCATGACGCCTGAAGCACAGACAAAGGTTGGAGACAGGCCGGTCTATGAATTCTCCGTCAAGGCTGGAAGCAGCGAAATAACAAATTTTTTCGGGAATGCTGAAATCAGCATACCTTATGCACTTAAGTCCGGTGAAAAGAAGAACAATGTTATTGTTTATTACATTAACAGCGAAGGGAAGATCAAAACGATCAGAGGCAAATTTGTTTCTGCAAGCGGATTGGTGAACTTCAAAACCACCCATTTCTCACAATTCGCAGTTGGCTACAATGAAGTGACCTTCAGCGATGTTGCAGCAAATGCCTGGTATAATGAGGCGGTAGGTTTCATGTCGGCAAGAAGCATCGTCAACGGCGTGGGCGGAGGCAGGTTTGATCCGGGAAACAATGTCACACGTGCCGATTTCCTCGTCATGGTTATGAACGCCTACGATATTGAGCTTGACACAGCAATAGCCGATAACTTTACTGATGCGGGGAACAAATACTATACCCAATACCTTGCAACAGCAAAACGTCTTGGTCTGGTGAACGGTGTGGGTAAAAACAAATATGCACCTGAAACAAGCATCAGCCGACAGGATATGTTTGTTACCCTTTACCGGGCATTGGACAAACTGGGTGAATTGCCTGCAGTGTTAAACAGTGGGAAGGCTCTCATCAACTTCAATGATGCAGATCAAATAGCCACTTATGCAAGAGATGCCATGAAACTGTTTGTAGAAACAGGAACTGTTGCAGGCAATGGAATGAGATTAACACCAAAGGCCACCTCTACCAGGGCACAGGCAGCTCAGGTACTGTATAATCTGCTTTCAAAATAGAAGACTTAAAAAATCAGCGGGGGCATCTTGCCCCCAAGATTTTCTGAATTGAATCCTGTAACTGGAGACATTTAAGGAAATTAATACTTGTAATCCAAACTAGCATTTATACCACTAAGGCCTGACGGACTCATTGCGTTTCGTGCCTTGAGTGAGATGAAAGGATGGAATGAAAATGGAAAAACGTGATATATACTTGGACAAAATCAATGCCCGCATTGAACAATATAATGCCAAATTAGTTGAAATGCATGGTAAAGCTTCAGAGGTTCATGCAGATATAAAATTGGAATATATTGGCCAGTTGGAGAAGCTTGAGGGTAAGAGGGATGGCTTGAAGGAAAAATATGAACAACTTAAGAAAGCCAGTGAGAGTTCCTGGGAAGATATCAAAGAGGGAACCGAAAATGCATGGAATGAGCTGAAGGAATCCGTCGCAAAAGCTGTAGAGCATTTTAAATAATCTCAATAAAGTAGGACAACATAAAAATAGAGAAAACATCCGAATAGGCTAGAAGAGGAGAATTTATATGGAAGAAATTGTATTACAGGCTATAGAAAGAAATGAACAACCCGGAAGATTTAAAGAAAGCGGTTTTGTTCCTGGCGTGCTTTACGGAGATAGTGTCACTTTGGCAACTTCAGTTAAATTTGATGCTCTTGCATTAAAAAAGGTCATTACCAATCATGGTTCAAATGCTAAGGTATGGATTAAACTCAACGACAGTAAAAAATTCGGATTTATCAAAGCTGTGCAAAAACACCCTCTCACAGGGAACATTATACATGTGGATGTACAGATTGTATCAAAAGAACACGAATTAAAACTGCAGATCCCTATTGTCTTTAAGGGCGAAGATGATTTGAAGCAAAACCTGCTGCAGCTTCATGTGAACAAATCTGAAATAACTGTTTTGGGAAAGATGGATTTGATGCTTGATGCAATATATGTTGATGTATCAGAAAAAAAGCTGGGTGATACGATCACGGTAAGCGATTTTAATTTAGACAAGCAACTGAAAGTGAATGAAAAAGAAGATGTAATCTATGCTACAATAATTAATCAAAAAACTACAGAAGAACCTATTGAAACTGAAACCAAGCCAGAAACCAAAGCTTAACGGCATTCAGCGATTGATAGTGAAAGTACAAATGTCTAGGGAAACCACACAATCAAAACCATTCCCATTCATTTATGAAAACCCTATAAATATATGCAAGGTGGGTATGCCGGAAAACTGGAGATTTTCCGGCAATATCACCCAACCTTTTAAAAGCAATTTTATCACAAAGCAAATTGCTAATAAATCATGACAAAAAAAGAATTTTGGAGGAATGAAATTATGAATGAGGTTATTATGAAGAAAAACATGGAAGAAAGTTTTACTGTAAGAAGAGTTACTTATTACATTTTGGGTATTTTAGAGGTTTTGCTTGCTTTCCGTCTGGTGCTTAAGCTATTAGGGGCGAACCCGGGAAGCGGTTTCGTGTCTTTCATTTATTCCATATCGCAAGTGTTTTTGGCTCCATTTACTGCCATTTTTAGATCTCTGGCAACGGATGGTATTGAGACAAAAGCAGTTCTGGAGCCTGGTACCATTATAGCCATGATAGTTTATGCCTTGATTGCCTGGGGAATTGTTAAACTAGCTATTATCATGCGAGAAAATAAAAAGGATGTTACTAAGGTTTGATAAATTGTTAAATCAAATAGAAATGAGGATATTATGAATTGTTTAAATCTTCGCAAGCTAGTAGATAAGTCGAATGATTTGGCTGCCAATAATAAATGGGAGGGAGAGACCTATGTTGTTAATATGAAAATTTGGATAGCTGATAACAATAATTTTACCGCTTGTACAAGGCTTGCAAAATATTATAAACTCAACGATAACATTCCCGATGCAAAAAGAATGTATTTGAATGCGCTAGAAATCTTTCCAAACAATTATGGCGTAAAAAATAATTTAATCGAAATTGAAAGAATTATTGAAGAAACAAAGTTCATCGAGGAATTTACAACAAGCAGGGAGTGCTATAACTCAGGCCGAAAATTAACAATAAATGGTCATCATTGGCTTGCTATGAAGTGTTATCTTAAAGCGTTTAGCATTGAGCCTATATTAGAGTATGCAGTAAGTTTGGCAAGAGGTTATAGTAAATTAGGCAAGCAAGATAAAATAAACAGGCTATACAAGGAATTAATGAATAGCTGTCTTTTAATTGATAAAGAGGAACTAAAATTTGAATTTGCAGAGTTGCTGAAAGGTTGGAAAGTTGAGCAGGTAAAAGCATACGCAGTATAAAATTCCCAATTGGAAAACAAAATGAACAGAGGGAGTTTTGTATGAGGAGATCTGTTATAAAAGTTGTAGGTTTTCTGAAGGATATCGGAAAATGGTTCATCATCAGTTGTATTTTCATTCCATTCTTTCTAGTTGCATTATGGATAACTGTCAAAGGTTATTTTATAAAGTAATATTAATATCCGACTTGATTATTCTTATCGGATGAAGGAATGTTTGATTCCACGTGAATTCAAGTTCATTGGGGTTGTAGTTAAGCTGGTAAGGAGAGCTGGATATTTAGCTCGGAAGGAAGGGTGCGGCTATGGATATGAAAACAATATATGTGATAGATTACAATGTGTTGATTGAAACAAAAGATAGCCTGTTTTTCAATTTATATGAAAAAATTCCTTTGTGTTTCAAAAATAAACAATTTATTAGCATTGAGGTTGAAAGCATTCCTAAAGAACAAGAAATATTATTACTGAGAAAAAATGGTTCTCTGATGTCAATGGATGTATTTAAAGTTGTCTATTATGAATGGAAAATATTTGTTATCGTGAATAATGCGAAGGGTTACCTGCGACCAATGGAAGCGGAATATGAAAAAATGAATTCTAATGGAGCGGTTCCACAACTGGATGACGGTATCGCTGGTATCACAGGGTAGATAATTTATGTAATGAAAATAAAAAGTGTTCAGGGCTCCCGTGTTATCAATCCGCTATACCAAAATAGACAAGCAACATTAAGGAAGTTAAGGCAGGTGTACTACCTGCTATAAAGACGAAAGGAAATGACGCATATGAAATTGATTAAGGATTATGGCAGAATTGCATTTTTAAGCACTTACCCGCCTCAAGAGTGTGGAATTGCTACATTCACAAGAGATCTTATAGCCGCAATGGGCAACATTGGCATAAATAATACGGAAGTTGTTGCCGTAAGTGATAAGGATGGTATTTCCTACGATAGTAAAGTAACTGCTGTGATTAGAAAAAATGAACGTGGGGATTATAGCAAAGCTGCTCAAAGATTGAATGTTTCAGATGTGGATTTATTGATGGTCGAGCATGAATTTGGTATTTTTGGCGGCAAACGCGGCGAGTATGTCCTTGATATGATAGAAAACCTGGAAATGCCGGTGGTTACAACACTTCATACGATTTTGCCTGAACCTGATGCAAAACAAAGGTCGATTATTAACACCCTTGGCAAAAGAAGTGAAAAAATAATTACGATGGCCGGTAACACCAAACAAATCCTCCAATCAGTATATGGGATTGATCCGTGGAAAATTGAAATGATCCACCACGGAGTTCCCAAGAAAATATTCGTACCAAGGGAAACCCTTAAGAAGAAGTATGGATATCAGGATAAGCGGATTATAAGTACTTTTGGACTTATAGGACCAGGTAAAGGTCTGGAATATGGTATTGAAGCCATATCAAAAATCGGCGGAGACAAAAGTGACATTCTATATCTGATCCTGGGACAGACTCATCCAGCACTCAGGGAGGAAGGCACAAACTACAGAATTAAACTGGAAAATCTCGTGAAAGAGCTTGGATTGGATAGCAATGTGATATTTATAAATAAATATCTAACAGTTGATGAAATCATTCAATATCTGCAACTGACAGATATATATATGACGCCTTACACAGGTAAAGATCAGGCTGTAAGCGGCACTATGGCATACGCTGTTGGCTATGGCAAGGCTATAATTTCCACACCATACCTTTATGCAAGGGAAATGCTGTCGGAAGGCAGAGGAATGCTAGCCAGGTTTAACGATCCAGAGTCGTTGGCCGACTGTATAAATGATCTTTTACAAAACCCGTACAAAAGGCTGAAAATGGAGAGAGACATTGAAAAGACAGGCAGGACAATGTATTGGGACATGGTGGCACAGCAATATACCGATGTTTTATTAAAAATAATAAAATCAGTACCTGAAGTAGGAGTTGTGTAGTGAGTTTTTGAAACCCTTATAAAGACACAATTAAATCTGAATGAATGATGGTTTATTGCGGGGAGATGAAGGTTTGTGAGAAATAAATATAACAAGTTTTTTGTGCAAATAGGTGAAGGAGGGTGCAGAAACCTGATTTACTGGGATAAAGATACAAATGTTAAAGCAGTGCTGAAGTCGGATAATGTATCTGAAAGTGAAACTATTATGAAGATTAAATTATTACAGCCGGAAATTTTAATGATCTTCTATGCAGATATGAATGGGTAAAACAGATCAATGATATTTATGGACATAACGAGGGGGATAAAGCTCTAGCCAGTAGGCATATTCCGGATTTCTTTCCTGTATTCAAATATGGTTTTGCCTGTGATTTTCTTAAATAGCTTGCTGAAGTATTTAGGATCGGAATAACCGACTTTTCCGCTGATTTCGCTGATATTCATGGAAGGGGTGCAGAGCAGCTTTTTAGCATGTTCTATTCTGATAATCGTTTTATAATCTATGAAGCTCATACCGGTTTCTTTCTTGAAGAGCTCACTCAGGTAGGCCGGGCTGAGGTGTACATACTTTGCGACCTGTTCCAGGCTGATGTCTCCGGCGAAATTCTTTTCTATTATTTTTTTCGCATTTTCTGCCAGATTATTGTTATCAATAGGATTCTTATCATGATAGAAGTTGAAAATCTTCTGCAAAAGTTCTTTAATGCAGGCTTCAAGGCTGCTGATGAAAAGGGTGTCCTTTATCCTTTCATAAGGATGCACACCTGTTACCATTGTTTCATGACGTATGAACGGAAGTTGTATGTTAAGCATGATGATGACCGATTGCAGGAATTGCCAGAAGAATTCTTTCACAATGGCAGGCTTCATATTCTGCTCATTTTTCATTGAATTGCAGATTCCTTCAGCATAGGATACAGCTGTCTGTATATTTGAAAGCTTCAGATTAAGAGTGATTTTATTCAATGTTTCCTCGGGCAGTGTCATAATTTTGTCGTCTGCCATGGTTCCCGGACGATAGGTGGCTAGGGTTCCGCTTCCTTCCCAAAACCTTGATTCAAGAGCTTCGCATGCCTTCATATATATGTCAGGCAACATGCCCGGCTGATGTGTAGGATTGCTAATTCCGGTTGAAATGCTCCTATTAAGCTTTTTGCCGAGGATTAAATTGCATATGCGGAAAGCTTTATCAATGCCAGCCTTATTATTGTTTTTATTGATAATAGATACAAGAATATTTTTATCCTGCGCCAGCGGAAAGGTGACTGCTCCGGCGTAATGCTTCATTGTGCGCTTTACCAGTATTCTGTATTGATCGTCATTGTTCCTGCCAATATCCTGTTTCAACTCTTCATCAGGGGCTGTGACGCAGATCGTGTAAATGTTATCCGGCATATCAATGTTATATTTCTTCAGTTCACTTTTAATTTTTTCCGCAGTCATGCTGTTCCGGGATATCAACTCGTTCAAAAAAGCTTCGCACATTACAGGGAGGGCTTTCTTTACCTGTTCTTCGCCTGCTTCCATGACCTTGTTCAATCGTGCTTTTTCTCCTATTTCTGTCCTGATCCTTTCAAGAACCTGAAGTAGTTCCTCTTCATCAACAGGCTTGAGCAAATAGTCGGTTATGCCAAATTTTATCGCAGTCTTTGCGTATTCAAAATCATTATAGCCACTGATGATAACTATCTTCAGATCCGGAAGCAGATGGCGGACCTCCCTGATCAGCTCAAGTCCGTTTAGTCCGGGCATCATGATATCAGTAACAAGTATATCGGGCTCGTGCTGTCTGCACAGTTCAAGAGCCTCTATGCCGTTAGCGGCTTCGC
>WSSedL1CaDRAFT_10001331_pt1 | contig 14683 bp, 13 predicted proteins | sample WetSurSL1Cattail_FD_9464 | JGI IMG/M metagenome (IMG submission 9464)
ATTGAATTGATTTACCCCGATTGCTATGGAAGAGAAGCTGCGTTTCGCCATTCGCGAAGGCGGCCGTACCGTAGGATCCGGTGTTGTTACCAAGATTATTGAATAAGCATGAGACTCGATTGATAGTTGATAAATTAAAACAAAGGCCGGTTGAAAAACCGGCCCTTTTAGATTTTAATTTTCAATTCTTTATTTTGAGTTGAAGATAAGTGATTTTTAATAACTTCGAATTCCTCCTTGACACTCCGGTTTAATTGTGGTAAATTTTATAAGTAATTTACTGATCCAGAGGGTCTTATTTTTTTCGCTTTTTTTGGCGGATTTGAATAGAAGACTACCTGTGAAAGTAGGAGGTGGCAGCAATGCGTGAAGGAATTACTTTAGCCTGCGCCGATTGCAAAAATCGGAACTATCGAACCAACAAAAACAAGAAAAACAATCCAGAGCGGATTGAGTTGATGAAGTATTGTAAGACTTGCCGTAAAGAAACGCAGCATAAAGAGACCCGTTAATAGGGTTATCAAATCCTGGGGTTAATAAACCCAATTAATATGTAGAGGTGAGGAAGATGCAGCAACCCACCAGCAAAGCCGCCAAAGAGCCTGCTTTCGAAGGGATTCGACGTTTCTTTCGTAACGTGGCAGCTGAATTAAGGAAAGTTAACTGGCCAAACCGCAAAGAGTTGATAACCTATACAATCGTTGTTATTATTACGGTTTTAATTGTTTCTTTGATTATGACTTTTTGGGATGCCCTTTTAAGCTTTATATTTACCAAGATGGGATTCTATCGATAGAGGAGAACTTTGGATGGAAAAGAATTGGTATGTCATTCATACCTATTCCGGATATGAGAACAAGGTCAAAGCCAACCTGGAACGCAGAGTAGAATCGATGGCCATGGAAGACAAGATCTTTCGTATCTTGGTTCCCACCGAGGAAGAACTCGAAATTCGCGACGGTAAACGTAAAGTCACGAAGAAAAAGATTTTCCCCGGTTATGTGCTGGTGGAAATGATTTTAACCGACGATTCTTGGTATGTAGTAAGAAATACACCGGGTGTTACAGGTTTTGTGGGTTCAGGGTCTAAACCAATTCCGCTTCAAGAAAAAGAGACCAAGCTAATTTTGCACCAGATGGGAATTGATGAACCCAAGACCCGAATCGATTTCGAAGTTGGCGAATCCATCAAGGTTATTCGAGGCCCGTTTGAAAACTTCTCCGGAATCATCGAAGATATTAATACGGAAAAGGGTAAGATCAAAGTTATGGTTTCTATGTTTGGGCGAGAAACCCCGGTGGAATTAGATTATCATCAAGTTGAAAAGCTATCGTGAAGGAAAGTGGGAGGGCACGGCCCGTTAAAACCACATATAAAAGGAGGTGCCGCGCGTTATACGCGCGAAGGCAATGGCTAAAAAGATTACAGGAATGGTTAAATTGCAAGTTCCGGCTGGGAAGGCCAATCCGGCTCCACCTGTCGGTCCTGCTCTAGGACAACATGGCGTAAATATTATGGAGTTTTGTAAGACTTTTAATGAACGGACCGCAAACCAAGCCGGTATGATTATTCCGGTTGTGATCACGGTTTTTGAAGATCGTTCATTTACATTCATTTGTAAAACTCCCCCGGTTCCGGTTTTATTGAGAAAAGCAATTAATATTGAAAAAGGATCGGGCACGCCCAACAAAGAAAAAGTAGGTACTATCAGCAAATCAAAAGTACGTGAAATTGCCGAGCTTAAGATGACTGATTTAAATGCGGCAAGTGTTGAAGCGGCAATGAGCATGGTTGCCGGAACCGCAAGAAGTATGGGAATTGTTGTTGAGAGCTGATTGATTTAAAGAAGAATGTGGGAGGAAGTAAGTAGCTTCCGTTATAACCACTAAGGAGGAACTAAAATGTCTAAACATGGTAAGCGTTATATTGAAGCCAGTAAGTTGGTTGACAGCGCTAAATTATATGCACCGGCAGAGGCCTTAACGTTAATTAAAAGTATGCCGAAGGGTAAATTTGATGAAACTGTTGAACTGGCAATTCGTTTGGGAGTTGATCCTCGGCATGCCGATCAACAGATTCGCGGCGCAGTTGTTTTACCTTTTGGAACCGGTAGAACAGTAAAGATCGCCGTCTTTGCAAAAGGTGAAAAAGCCAAAGAAGCCGTTGAAGCCGGCGCGGAAAAAGTTGGCGCAGAGGATCTTATTGAAGAGATTCAAAAGGGTTGGATGGATTTTGACGTCGCAGTAGCTACCCCTGATATGATGGGTGCTGTCGGTAAATTGGGAAAAGTTTTGGGCCCGAAGGGCTTAATGCCGAACCCGAAAACCGGAACCGTCACCATGGATATTACCAAAGCCGTTAAGGAGATCAAAGCCGGTAAAGTTGAATACCGGGTTGATAAGTCCGGGATTGTGGCGGTGTCTATCGGAAAAGTTTCCTTCGATGCCGATAAATTAGCCCGTAATTTCCATACTATTATGGATGTAATTATGAAGGCAAAACCGGCTTCTGCCAAAGGCACGTATGTGAAGAGCGTTGTTGTTTCGTCGACAATGGGTCCTGGAGTTAAAATTTCCCAACAGGCCGCTTCACAAGCAATAGTTACCGAACACTAATTTAACATTTTCATTAATTAAATATTTTGTTTTGCCATAGACAGTAGGTATCTTTCGGGATTTAATGATAACCCGTCATTTAATGGGGAATCGCCTACCGAGGCTGGAAGTATAAGTCGATTGAGGCATAAAAATTGCCGTAATTAGACCTCCAGATTCTATGGAGGTCTTTTGTATTTATTTACGGTTTTGACAATTTGAATCAAAGTGAGGAGGTGTAAAAATGACAGTAAGAAGTGAAAAAGAGGCGACTGTCAGCCAGGTATTAGAAAAAATTACCAAGTCGCAGTCGGTTATCCTAGCGGATTATCGGGGTCTTAATGTTCAGGAAGTGACTGAATTGCGTAAGAAATTACGTGAATCCGGAGTGGAATATCGAGTTATTAAGAACACTTTGACCAGCCGTGCTGCCAAAGAAGCTAATATTGAAGGTTTAGATCAATATCTGAGTGGTCCAACCGCTTTGGCGTTTGGCTACAATGATCCGGTAACGCCAGCCAAGATTTTAGCAAAGTTCGCTAAAGATCATAAGAAGTTGCACTTAAAAGGCGGTATTTTAGAAGGAAAAACCATTAGTTTCGATGCGGTTAAATCCTTGTCCGAATTGCCGTCCAGAGAAGCCCTGCTCGGCCAAATCGCCGGCATGTTGCAATCTCCAATGCGCGGTTTAGTAACAGTACTCGCCGGGCCGCTTCGCAAGCTTGCTTATGCTACCGAAGCTGTTCGTAAACAAAAAGCCGAAGCCGGTGAATGAAGAGTTGCCGTCAGAAGCAATTTTGTTATCAGCGACAACGATAGGGTTTCAACTTAATTGCCCTATCCATAGTTATCCAGAAATTAAATTAACCAAATAAATAATAGGAGGAAAAATTATTATGTCTAAAATTACCGATGTTTTAGAGATCGTAAAAGGAATGACCGTATTAGAACTTAATGAATTAGTGAAAGCTTTTGAGGAAGAATTTGGTGTGTCTGCTGCTGCCCCGGTTGCTGTTGCTGCCGGTCCGGCTGCTGCTGGTCCCGCTGTTGAAGAAAAAACTGAATTTAATGTTATCTTGACTAGCGGTGGCGGTCAAAAAATCCAAGTTATTAAAGTTGTCCGTGAAGCCACCGGCCTTGGACTTAAAGAAGCCAAAGACTTAGTTGACGGCGCTCCGAAAGCGGTAAAAGAAGGTTTGCCGAAGAAAGATGCCGATGAACTCAAGAAGAAATTGGAAGATGCCGGCGCTACTGTCGAATTGAAATAATTGAATTGATTGATAAAAATTAAGGAGTTGAAAAAATTTCAATTCCTTAATTTTTTTATTGACAGAAAAAGTATCCTGTGTTATCATTATATTCTGCTAAAGTCAGGATGTACTTCAAGTACTCATAGATACTTGAAGATTTTTTGACGTCAAGATTAAAAACTAACGGGATTGAGAGCTGATAACACAAGATTGTTAAACATATCTATCTATTATTAACGTTGTAAGCGAGGATAACGATGTTACCTTGCTTTTATCTGTTTACAATGGGAAAAACTACTTAAATAGGTACCATAATTCTGAAGAGGTGAGCGGCTTGCACGAAAAAGTTAAGAAACAACGTGAACGGTTTAGTTTCGGCAAGATTGATGAGATTTTAGACATGCCCAATCTTATCGAAATTCAACAAAAATCATACCAATGGTTTTTAGATGAGGGGTTACGGGAAATGTTCCGGGACATCTCTCCAATTCAGGATTTTACTGGTAACTTAGTGCTGGAGTTCATTGATTACGCATTAGGTGATCCTAAATATCCGGTGGAAGAGTGTAAAAAACGGGATGTTACCTTTGCGGCGCCGCTTAGGGTAAGAGCACGCCTAATCAATAAAGAGACCGGGGAAGTCAAGGAACAAGAAGTATTTATGGGCGATTTTCCTTTAATGACCGAAAAAGGCACCTTTATTATTAACGGAGCGGAACGGGTTATTGTTAGTCAATTAGTACGTTCTCCGGGCGTGTATTTTGGCAGAACCCAAGATGCTACCGGTAAATATCTCTATTCATCCAGCATCATTCCTAACCGCGGGGCTTGGCTAGAGTTTGAATTTGATTCCAATGATGTACTCTTTGTGAGAATTGACCGCACTCGAAAGATTCCGGTTACTATTCTTTTGAAGGCATTGGGTTTGGGCAATAATTACCAAGTTACTGAGCTCTTTGAAGACAAAGACAGCATTAAGAACACCTTGGAAAGAGATAACACTCAAAACGAAGAGGAAGCGCTGGTTGAGATCTATAAAAGGTTGCGACCGGGCGAACCGCCGACTGTAGACAGTGCTCGGACTTTGTTTGAAACTTTATTTTTCGATCCCAAACGATATGATCTAGCCTCAGTGGGCCGCTACAAGCTGAATAAAAAATTACACTTAAATTATCCGACCAAAAGCACTATAGCTTCAATTGATGCCGCGGGTAATGAAATAGCCGGTCATGAAGCGGTTAAAGTTTTGACCAAGGATGATGTGGTCGAAGTCATTAAATACTTATTAGGATTACTTGATGGGAACGGAGATGTCGATGACATTGATCATTTGGGTAACCGACGTCTAAAATCCGTTGGAGAACTGCTGCAAAACCAATTTCGAATCGGTTTATCCCGTATGGAGCGGGTAGTTCGCGAACGGATGACCATCCAAGATGTCGAGGTTATCACTCCTCAGGCATTAATTAATATTCGGCCGGTAGTTGCCTCGATTAAAGAATTTTTTGGTTCCAGCCAATTATCGCAGTTTATGGACCAAACCAATCCTTTGGCGGAATTAACTCACAAGCGCAGATTGTCGGCATTGGGACCGGGTGGCCTTTCCCGTGAAAGAGCCGGATTTGAGGTTCGTGACGTCCATCATTCACATTATGGCCGTATGTGCCCGATTGAAACCCCTGAAGGTCCAAATATCGGTTTAATCGGATCTTTAACCACTTTTGCCAGAATCAATGAGTTTGGTTTTATTGAAACTCCTTACCGAAAAGTTGTGGATGGTAAAGTAAGTGATGATATCTCATACTTTACCGCCGATGAAGAAGATAAATATATTGTAGCTCAAGCAAATGAACCGTTTGACTCTGAGACTCGCAAATTCATTCATACTAGGGTTTCAGTCCGACATCGGGAAGATATTTTGGAGGTTCCGAGCAATCAGGTCCAATTAATGGATGTGTCTCCTAAACAGTTGGTATCTATCGCTACGGCGTTGATTCCTTTTTTAGAGAACGACGATGCCAACCGGGCTTTGATGGGTTCCAACATGCAACGTCAAGCGGTCCCCTTGTTAAAAACTCAAGCGCCGTTGGTTGGAACGGGAATGGAGTATAAAGCGGCGGTTGATTCGGGCGTAGTAGTGGTGGCCAAGAACAAGGGAGTCATAAAAAAAGTAACCGGCGAAGAGATTATTATCCAAGCCGAAAATAACCAGACTGATCACTATCGAATGCTGAAGTTTGAGCGTTCCAACCAGGGGACTTGCATCAATCAAAAGCCAATCGCCCTTGAAGGGCAAATGGTGGAGGCCGGTGAGGTAATTGCCGATGGTCCCTCTACCGACCAAGGCGAATTGGCATTGGGACGCAATATATTGGTTGCTTTTATGCCATGGGAAGGCTACAACTATGAAGATGCGATTTTAATCAGTGAAAAGCTGGTAGTTGAGGATGTCTTTACTTCGATTCATATTGAAGAATATGAGGCTGAAGCCAGAGATACTAAATTAGGCGCCGAAGAAATCACCCGTGATATACCCAATGTGGGTGAAGGAGCCTTAGATGACCTCGATGAGCACGGGATAATCCGGGTCGGAGCTGAAGTAAGACCTGGAGACATACTGGTAGGTAAGGTAACACCTAAAGGCGAGACTGAATTGACGGCTGAAGAGAGACTACTCAGAGCTATTTTCGGTGAAAAGGCTCGTGAAGTCCGGGATACGTCTTTACGAGTACCCCATGGAGAGTCAGGGCGCATCATTGATGTAAAAGTCTTTTCACGGGAGAATGGCGACGAGTTGGCTCCCGGTGTTAATCGTCTGGTCCGGGCTTATATTGCTCAAAAGCGTAAGATTTCCGAGGGCGATAAGATGGCAGGACGCCATGGAAACAAAGGAGTTATTGCCAAAATCCTTCCGATTGAGGATATGCCGTTTTTACCGGATGGCACTCCGGTAGAGATTGTTCTTAATCCACTAGGGGTACCGTCCCGTATGAATATCGGTCAGGTACTCGAGACTCATTTGGGTTGGGCGGCGAAAGCCATGGGAATTCATGTAGCGACCCCGGTGTTTGGCGGAGCTACTGAAAAAGATATTTTAGACTCACTTAAGAAAGCCGGTCTTCCGGAAAATGGAAAAACCGAGCTATATGATGGCAGGACCGGTGAGCCGTTTGATAATAAGATAACTGTAGGATATGTATATATGTTGAAATTAGCCCATTTGGTCGATGATAAGATTCATGCCCGTTCGACCGGACCTTATTCTTTAGTAACCCAACAACCGTTAGGCGGTAAGGCTCAATTCGGAGGCCAGCGTTTTGGGGAAATGGAAGTTTGGGCCTTGGAGGCTTACGGCGCTGCTTATACTTTGCAGGAACTGTTAACTGTTAAATCGGATGACGTGATCGGTCGGGTAAAAACCTATGAAGCTATCGTTAAAGGAGAAAATGTTCCGGAACCTGGTGTTCCTGAATCTTTTAAAGTCTTAATCAAAGAATTGCAAAGTCTTTGCTTGGATGTTAAGGTCTTAACCGAAGAAGCGGAAGAGATCCAGATCAAAGAAGAAGATGATGATGTTAAAGAGATGGCTAAGGAACTTGGCCTAGAGATTGAAGCTCCCCGTGAAGCGATTTATGAAGAGGAGACCGAAGAGACTGACAGCGGGGAAGACTTTGGCGATGAGGAAGAACTTATCGAAGGTAACTTTGAAGAAGATGTTACGGAAGAGGCTTGAGTTTTAGTTACTAAGTAATCAAGAACCGACATTGGGGGGGAATCCTTTTGCTGGATGCCAATAATTTTGATGCTTTAAAGATTGGTTTGGCTTCACCAGAACAAATTCGTGCTTGGTCCAGTGGAGAAGTAAAAAAACCCGAAACGATTAATTATCGTACTTTAAAGCCCGAACGCGAAGGCTTGTTTTGCGAAAAAATCTTCGGGCCTCAACGAGACTGGGAATGTCATTGCGGTAAGTATAAGCGCGTTCGGTATAAGGGCATTATTTGTGATCGCTGCGGTGTTGAGGTAACTCGCTCGAAAGTCCGCCGTGAACGATTGGGCCATATTGAATTAGCTGCTCCGGTTTCTCATATCTGGTACTTTAAGGGAATCCCCAGCCGAATGGGTTTACTATTAGATATGTCGCCGCGTCATTTAGAGAAAGTGCTATACTTTGCCTCTTATGTGGTGGTTGAGAACGGCAACACTCCTTTATTAAAGAAACAATTGCTTTCAGAAAACGAATATCGCGAATCCCGTGAGAAGTACGCTCAGAACTTTAAGGCCTTGATGGGCGCGGAAGCAATTAAAAGATTATTGGATGAGATCGACCTTGAGAAATTATCCGAAGAATTAAAGAAAGAAGTTAAAGAAGTTAGCGGCCAACGCCGAATTCGGGCTATTCGCCGGTTGGAGGTCGTGGAATCTTTCCGTAAATCCAATAGTCGTCCCGAGTGGATGGTTATGGATGTTGTACCGGTTATTCCACCGGAACTTCGTCCGATGGTTCAACTGGATGGCGGTCGTTTTGCTACTTCCGATTTGAATGATCTTTACCGTCGGGTCATTAACCGTAATAATCGTTTAAAAAGACTGCTGGAATTGGGCGCACCGGATATCATCGTTCGTAACGAAAAAAGAATGTTGCAGGAAGCTGTCGATGCGTTAATTGATAATGGCCGCCGCGGCCGCCCGGTAACCGGACCCGGCAACCGTCCTTTAAAATCTTTGAGTGATATGCTCAAAGGAAAACAAGGGCGTTTCCGTCAGAATTTGCTTGGTAAACGGGTAGATTACTCAGGACGTTCGGTTATTGTAGTCGGACCGGAATTGCGACTCCATCAATGCGGTTTACCAAAAGATATGGCATTGGAGCTGTTTAAGCCTTTTGTAATGAAAAGTTTGGTAGACAGGGGTTATGTTCATAATATTAAAAGCGCCAAACGAATGGTAGAACGGGTTAAGGCTGAGGTTTGGGATGTTTTGGAAGAAGTAATTCATGAGCATCCGGTGATGTTAAACCGGGCTCCTACCTTGCACCGCTTAGGCATTCAGGCTTTCGAACCGGTGCTGGTTGAGGGTAAGGCAATCCAAATTCATCCGTTAGTGTGTACTGCTTATAATGCCGACTTTGATGGCGATCAGATGGCCGTACATGTTCCGCTATCGGCGGAAGCGCAAGCTGAAGCCCGAATTTTAATGCTGTCGGCTCATAATATTCTTTCGCCTGCCAACGGCAGGCCGATTGCCACACCGACCCAAGATATGGTTTTAGGTTGTTATTACCTTACTATCCTTCGCGAAGGATCTGTAGGGGAAGGAAAAGTTTTCGGTAATTCCATCGATGCTGTTTATGCATATGAAGTTGGAGCGATTTCGTTGCACGCTAAGATCAAACTGCGGATCAACGGCCAATTTATTGAGACTACGCCTGGACGGGTGATTTTTAATGAGCGGGTCAAATTAGACTTAGATCCCGACCCAATTGTCAATTTTCAACTTTCAAACTGCGTTATTGATAAAACTAAATTGGTTTCGCTGGTTGGACGGTGTGCAAGAAGCCATTCGGTTACCAAAACAGCTGAAATTTTGGACCAGATTAAACGGCTCGGTTATCGGTTTGCAACGCAGTCCGGAACCACAATTGCTATTGACGATATTAAGGTTCCGACCAAAAAGAAAGACATTCTTGATGAAGCCGAAAAACATGTCGAACAAGTGGAAGAGCAATTTCGTCGCGGCTTAATAACTACTGATGAACGTTATCAAAGGTTCATTGACATTTGGAGTCAAGCTAAGGTTAACGTAACCCAAGCGATGACAGATGGTTTAGATAAATTACGAAATCCGGTTTATATGATGTCCATCTCCGGAGCTCGTGGTAACCCTTCACAGCTATCACAGCTGGCAGGGATGCGTGGGTTAATGTCGGATCCTTCCGGGCGGATCATCGATTTACCGATTCGGGCCAATTTCCGTGAAGGTTTGACCGTTTTGGAATTCTTTATCTCAACGCATGGTGCTCGCAAAGGATTGGCCGATACTGCATTGCGTACTGCAGACTCCGGCTATCTAACCCGCCGCTTGGTGGATGTGGCCCAGGATGTAATTGTACGTGAGGACGATTGTGGAACGACTGAAGGTATTAAGATTGGTCCCATTGTAGTCGGTAATGAAGAGATTGAAAAGCTTAAAGAGCGAGTGCTCGGTAGATTATCAACGGAAGATATCTATGATCCCACTACCAAAGAGCTTATCGTAAAAGCCAATGAGGAAATCACCGAAGAATTGGCTGAAACCATTGATAAGGCAGGAATTAAAGAAGTAACGCTTCGTTCCGTACTAACCTGTAGAAGTCGATTCGGAGTTTGCATCAAGTGCTACGGTCGTAATTTGGCCAACGGCAAATTGGTTGACGTGGGTGAAGCGGTCGGAATTATTGCTGCCCAGTCTATCGGGGAACCCGGTACTCAGTTAACTATGAGAACATTTCATACCGGAGGCGTGGCCGGTGATGATATCACTCAAGGTTTACCTAGGGTTGAAGAATTATTTGAGGCTCGTAAGCCTAAGGGCCAAGCCATTATTAATGAAGTCGCCGGTGTTTGCAAAATCAGCGAGGTGAAAGGGATCCGTAGAATTTCTGTCACCGCCGATAACGGTGAAGAGAAAGTTTACCCTGTGCCTTATGGCCTCAGAATTAGAGTAAAGGATGGCTCCATTACCACAGTGGGTGATCTTTTAACCGAAGGCTCTGCCAATCCTCATGATATCCTGAAGGTTAAAGGGGTTCATGGTGTGCAAATGTACCTGGTTCAAGAAGTCCAAAGCGTTTATCGGTCACAGGGCGTTTGGATCAGTGATAAACATATTGAGGTAGTTGTTCGCCAAATGCTGCGCAAACGCAAAATTGAAACTTCCGGGGATACGGATTTGTTGCCCGGCGGTCTGGTGGATGTGTTTGAATTGGAAGATGAAAATCGTAAAGTGGAAGCAACCGGTGGGGAACCGGCTACCGCCAAAGTTGTTTTGCTGGGAATTACAAAAGCCTCACTCGCTACCGACAGTTGGTTGTCTGCCGCTTCATTCCAGGAAACGACTAGGGTATTAACGGAAGCTTCAATCAAGGGTAAGACCGATCCGTTATTGGGACTGAAGGAGAATGTAATCATCGGCAAAGTAGTACCGGCTGGTACTGGAATGTCTCGTTATCGCAATGTTAAAATCGAGGTAGATTAAAAAAAACACTTATTGACACCTCTTGTAATTGGTGTTAAAATATAAAAGTGTCTGATTTGGCTGTCTTGAAATTCACTGTTCGAGTGTCGGAGGGAAGCCCATGGTGCAAGCCATCAAGGAAGCCAAGCAAAAGATTATTGGCTTGAAACAAACTCTTCGCGCTATCCAACAAGATCATGTAAGCGCCGTATATATGGCAAATGATGTTGAAGAACATATTTTGCGTAAGATTTCAGGACCGTGCCAAGAAAAACAGATACCATTAATTAAAACCAGCTTGACCCAGAAAGAATTGGGTCGATTGTGCCAGATAGAAGTTGGCGCTGCGATTGTTGGTATTATTGAGTAATTAGCTATATAAATCGTTATGAATTCTATTTGTTTGGAAGGAGGTGGGACATTTGCCTACGATTAACCAATTAATTAAACAAAGCCGTGAAGCTGTTTCCAAGAAGAGCACTGCACCGGCGCTGGGCTGGACTTATAATGTTAATAAAGAGCAAATGATTAGAACTGACGGAAGCCCTCAAAAGCGCGGGGTATGTACTCGTGTGTCGACGGTTACTCCTAAAAAGCCTAATTCTGCTCTACGTAAAGTAGCTAGGGTAAGGCTGACAAACCGGATGGAAGTAACGGCCTATATTCCGGGTGAAGGACATAATCTACAAGAACATTCGGTCGTTTTAATCAGAGGTGGGCGTGTTAAGGACCTCCCGGGAGTACGTTATCATATTATCCGAGGAACTTTGGATACAGCGGGAGTTCAAAACCGTAAACAAGGCAGATCTAAATATGGCGCTAAGAGGCCGAAGGCTGCCGCTACTAAGAAGAAGTAAGCGAGAAGTAAGGGGGTATTTTCGTGCCGCGTCGTGGCTCAGTTAGTAAACGTGAATTAATACCTGATCCGATTTATGGAAGCAAACAGGTAACTCAATTTATCAATCGTATTATGCTTGAAGGAAAAAGAGGAGTTGCAGAAAGAATTTTTTATAATGCGATGAATCTTGTTGCTGAGAAATCCGGCAAAGATCCGATTGAAGTTTTTCAAACCGCGATTAAAAATGTGATGCCGGTTTTAGAAGTGAAACCTCGCCGGGTTGGTGGCGCTACCTATCAGGTTCCGATTGAGGTTAGAGCCGATCGCCGTTTAGCCTTGGCGATTCGTTGGATTGTGACTTATTCACAATCCCGTCCGGAAAAAACCATGCAAGAGAAATTGTCTGCCGAACTTTTTGATGCTTCTCAAAACGTTGGAGCTTCAATTAAGAAACGTGAAGATATGCATAAAATGGCTGAAGCCAACCGAGCCTTTGCTCATTACCGTTGGTAATGAATTTCCATGGTTGATTCAAATTTATAAATTAATGAAAAGACTAAAATGGGGTATAAAACTTGGCTAGGAAATTTGAATTAAATTTGGTAAGAAACATTGGTATTATGGCCCATATTGATGCCGGTAAAACAACGACTACTGAACGTATTCTGTTTTATACCGGTAAGGTTCATCGGATGGGCGAAGTTCATGATGGGGCTGCCACTATGGACTGGATGGTTCAAGAGCAAGAGCGGGGTATTACTATTACTTCCGCTGCTACAACTTGCGAATGGAAAAAACACCAAATTAATATTATCGACACACCCGGACACGTGGACTTTACTATTGAAGTTGAAAGATCACTCAGGGTACTTGATGGCGCAGTAGCTGTATTTTGTTCGGTGGGAGGCGTGGAACCTCAATCCGAAACTGTTTGGCATCAAGCTGATAAATATGGCGTGCCGCGTATCGCCTTCATTAACAAAATGGATCGTATCGGCGCTGACTTTTTTAGGGGTCTTTCAATGATTAAAACCCGTTTGGGAGCTAATCCGGTTGCAATTCAGTTGCCTATCGGCTCTGAAGATAAATTTATTGGAATCATTGATTTAATTACATCTAAAGCCATTATTTACATTGACGATTTGGGTACTGAAAGTGAAGAATCCGCGATTCCGGCCGATATGGTCGACGTTGTTGCGGAATACCGTACAAAAATGCTCGAATCATTGGCTGAATTTGATGAAGACTTAATGACCAAATATTTGGAAGGCGAAGAAATACCTGAAGCGGAGATTCAAGAAGCCATTCGCAAAGGGACTTTATCAACTAAGATGACACCGGTAATATGCGGTTCGGCATTTAAGAACAAGGGTGTCCAAATGCTATTGGATGCGGTAGTTCAATATTTACCGTCTCCATCGGATTTACCGTCAGTTATTGGAACAGTCCCCGGAGAAACTACTGAAATTTCCCGAAAAGCGTCGGATGAGGAAGCCTTTTCTTCATTAGCCTTTAAAATTATGACCGACCCATATGTTGGGAGATTATCATTTTTTAGAGTTTATTCCGGTACCTTAAAGACCGGAACCTATATTTTAAATTCTACCAAAAATAAAAGAGAACGGGTCGCCCGCATCCTCCGGATGCATGCCAATCATCGTGAAGACACTGAAATGGTAAGTACCGGCGATATCGCCGCCATTGTCGGCCTTAAGGATACAACTACCGGAGATACCCTTTGCGATGAGAAAAGCCCCATCGTTCTAGAGTCAATGGAGTTTCCCGATCCGGTAATCGATATTGCAATTGAACCTAAGACCAAGGCTGACCAGGACAAATTAGGACTATCACTTGCTAAATTGGCTGAAGAGGATCCTACTTTCAGGGTTCATACGGACCATGAAACCGGCCAGACCGTTATTTCCGGAATGGGTGAGTTACACTTAGAGATTATCGTAGACCGGCTTCTGCGAGAGTTTAAAGTTGAAGCTAATGTCGGTAAACCCCAAGTTGCTTATAGAGAAACCATTCGTCAGAGCGTTAAAAGCGAAGGCAAGTTTATTCGTCAGAGTGGCGGTCGCGGTCAATACGGTCATGTGTGGTTGGAACTTTCGCCGCTCGCGCCGGGCGCCGGATTTGAATTTGAAAATAAAATCGTCGGTGGTGTTGTTCCTCGGGAATACATCGCTCCGGTTGAGGCTGGTGTAAAAGAAGCTATGCTTACCGGTGTCTTAGCGGGATATCCGATGGTTGATGTGAAAGTTACCATTTTTGACGGTTCTTACCATGATGTAGACTCTTCTGAAATGGCTTTCAAAATTGCAGGTTCGATGGGATTTAAAGATGGCGCCAGAAAAGCAAGCCCGGTATTACTAGAGCCGATTATGAAAGTTGAGATCGTTACTCCGGAAGAATACATGGGCGATATTATGGGTGACTTTAGTTCAAGACGCGGCCGCATTGAGGGAATGGAGTCCAGGCCCGGTGTACAAGTTATTGATGGGCATGTACCGCTTTCCGAGATGTTTGGTTACGCCACGTCAATTCGGTCTATATCTCAAGGTAGGGCAACTTTTGTAATGCATTTTTCTCATTACGAAGAAGTTCCGAAGAATGTTGCCGAAACAATTATTGAAAAGGTTAGTTAATACAAGTGGTTTACTGTAAATAAAACTAATTTTGAGATTTGAAGGAGGACAAATACAATGGCGAAGCAGAAATTTGAACGTACCAAACCCCATGTAAACATTGGAACAATTGGCCATGTTGATCACGGCAAGACAAC
>WSSedL1CaDRAFT_10001333_pt1 | contig 14680 bp, 15 predicted proteins | sample WetSurSL1Cattail_FD_9464 | JGI IMG/M metagenome (IMG submission 9464)
GGACAGGCATACGATAACTGGCTTTTGATTCCATGGTATAATCGGATCTGATTATTGCGTTATGGCTTGTATCTTTGAGTTGTCTGATTCTCGAAACCAGTACATCCATATCAAATGGTTTCACGATGTAATATTCTGCTCCGAGTGTAAGCGCTCTCTGAGTAATTTTATCCTGCCCAACAGCGGACAGAATAATAAATAAAGGTCGTTTTTTCAATGGAACTGCGTTAAGCCTTTCCAATACACCGAGACCATCAAGATGAGGCATTATGATGTCCAATATTGCGATATCCGGCATTTTTGTCATAATCAGTTCGCAGGCTTCATTTCCGTCCCTGGCAATTCCAATCACTTCGATATCACTCTGGTCATTCAGATACTCACACAGAATGTCACCAAACTCCTTATTATCATCGGCAATAACGATCTGTATCTTCTTATCCAACAAACAATCTCCCCCTCCAATTAAGTTAAAATCATATCCTATTGACACCATTATATTTTTGTTCCGTTGATTTTTCAAGCAAAATTTTATTGTTATGTCACATAATACCAGCAGATTAAGTTTTCTTTTTTCTTATTATTCTCCAACTCCTTGTTTCAAGCCATTTCTACAATTTACACTTTAATATGGCAGTAAAAAATTTCTTTATAATCGCCTATATAAATTTCCTTATTATTTCATACTATTTCCTACTTATACCGTTGTCATAATTTTTAAGCATTGCTTCTATGAAAATTCCGTATCCTCTTGTCGGATCATTCACAAGTACATGTGTAACAGCTCCAATCAATTTATTGTTCTGGATGATCGGACTGCCTGACATCCCCTGAACAATGCCGCCTGTTGCATCAAGAAGACGTTTATCTGTTATTTTAATGATCATGCCCTTTGACCCGTTAAGATTCTGTCTTGAAATTTTTTGGATTTCTATGGAGTATTCTTCTATTTTCTTTCCGTCAATATTGGATAATATTGTTGCACTGCCTTCTTGTATATCAGCCCTGACTCCGACTGGATATACCCTTCCTGATATTCTTTCTGCAGCCTTTGACTCTAATTTTCCGTATATTCCGATTTCACTGTTCAGCTTTATTTCACCGAGTCTTGTGCCCTCAGTGAATATTCCTTTTAATTCACCGGGTTCGCCTGATCTTCCCATTTTTACGCCAAGGATACTTGATTCAAGTATTTCACCCGAAGCAACAGACATAAGCGTGCCGGTATCTATATCTGTGATCCCATGCCCGAGCGCTCCGAATATTCCGGTAGAGTCATCATAAAAAGTCAGTGTACCTATACCCGCAGTACTGTCTCTTACCCATAATCCAATATGGTATTTTTTATCATCCGAAGATAGGACAGGGTAAACAGTTGCCTCACCTGTATCATTCTCATTTTTGTAACCTATTCTAAGAGGCCCGCCTTTACTGCTTTCTATTTCATCCACAAGTTCCGGGATGCTATTCATAATCTTGTCGTTTATTTTTGTAATGATATACCCTGGTTTGATTCCGCTGTTCTTGACCGGTATCATTTTCTGACCGGAGCTATTTTCTACATCCGATATTCCGATAACGAGTATCCCATCGAGGTTCAACCTTACACCTATTGTGTTTCCACAAGCTGTAACCTGTTTGTTTGAAACAATGTCCACCTGCACTGTTTTTGCAGGAAGCAGGCCAAAGAATTTCAGGTTAAGTCTGACACTTCCGCCTTTATCGGAACTGAAAAGTACCGGTTTTGAAATACCTATATTGTTACCATTCGCTTCAATTTGCCGGCCATTCAATTTTAGGATGCCTTCAGTATCCGCTTTGATACTTACAGGGAAAATATTGTTTATTTTATAAAAATACTCCTCTCCTTCTATCAGAACCATTTCACCTGGTATACTTAACATTATTATGATATAAGCAGCACATATCATTGCTGAAACTGTAATGGTAAAAACAACAATAATTTTTCTTAAAGTTGTTAATTTTCTCATTGTCTAACCTCCTGCAAGTAAGTTAACCTTTTGCAAAATCATTTATTCAAACAAATAAATGAACAGGAGGTAAAAAAGGATAAAAGCAAGAAAATCCGGCGTTTTAACCGGATTTTCTTGCTTTGTCGTTATAAATCAAGTCCTTATTATCATTTTTGCACTGTTAAGCATCTCTTCAGCATATTTCAAAGAGGTTGCCGAGCTTGTTTCTCCTCCGATCAGTCTTGCTATTTCCTTGATAATTCCATTTCCTTCAAGCTTTACTACTGTTGTTTTTGTGCTGTCATCCTCCGAAATTTTTTCAATAAGAAAGTGATGATCTGCCATACAGGCGATCTGAGCCAGGTGTGTTACGCAAATGACCTGATGTCCGCGGGATAGGCAGGATAGCTTGTCCCCTACCTTTTGCGCCGTCTTTCCGCTGATTCCGATATCTATCTCATCAAATATCATTGTAGGAATTTTATCAACTTCAGCTAGAATTGTCTTTATTGCAAGCATAATTCTTGACATTTCGCCACCTGAGGCTATTTTAGCCAAAGGCTTCAAAGGTTCGCCAGCGTTCGCCGAAATCAGGAATTCTACTTTGTCGAGACCATTCTGTGCATATTTTCTGGTGCCGGAGCTGGTCGTTGACTTATCAACTATCTGCCTTGAAGCAGATAGTTGACTGGTCAACTGCTCGCCCATGCGTCCTGTGTCAGAAGACATGGGATCAAATTGTATGTCAACCTTGAATCTCGCCTTTTTCATTTCAAGATCATCCAGTTGTTCTCCAATTTTGCCCTCAAGAAGATGTGCTGCTTTTACTCTCTCGGCGTTGATCCTTGCCGCCGTTTCATAAAGCAGGCCCTCAAGCTCAGATCGTCTTGCCCTGAGCATAACAGCAGTTTCCTCACTTTTTACCATATCATCGAGTTGATTTTCACAATTGGTACAATATTGATGAATGTCCTCAATTGTGATCCCATATTTCCTTTTAAGCTTGTAAATTAAATCGAGTCTTTCTTCAATTTCTTCCAGCAGTGCGGGATTGTTCTCAACACTGTCAGAATGATCCCTGATGTCTTCCGTGATTTCCTCAAGCTGGTATAACAGCTCCTGCAAGAGTTTATGCAACTCTTCGTAGTCCTTGCCCAGTCTTAATATCGCGTTCAATTGGGAAAGAGCTTCATTAATCGAATCAATTGCCGATCTTCCGCCAAGTTCGCCTGATGATAACAGGCTGTATCCCGAGTTAAGTGAGGCTGCTATTTTCTCCGAATTTGCAAGCAGCAGCTTCTGCTTGTTCAATTCATCCTCTTCGCCTTTTTTCAGCCTGGCCTTATTTATTTCATCTATCTGGAATTTTAAAAGATCAATTTTCCTTTCACGTTCTCCGGGATCTCCGGATAAGCCTTTTAGCCTTGCCTTGATATCCCTGTATTGTTCCAACCGTTTATTGTACTCCTGCCTTAACGCACTGATGACTTCACCGCCAAAGGAATCCAGAAGATCAATATGATTTTCAACTTTTAGCAGAGACTGATTGTCATGTTGTCCATGTAAATCGATCAGCCGCTCTCCAATGACTTTAATAAGGGATAATGACACCATTTTTCCGTTGACCCGGCAGGTATTCCTTCCGGACTGTGATATCTCCCTTGAGAGGATCAAAGTATTGTCTTCTTCCGGTTCCATACCCATTTCTTCAAAAATATCCTTGAAATTTTCATTGTTGATTTCAAAAACAGCTTCTACCAGGGCTTTATCCGTACCTGTCCTGATAATATCCCTCGACACCCGCTCACCAAGAACAGCATTAATGGAATCGATAATGATAGACTTTCCCGCACCGGTTTCACCTGTCAGGATGTTCAGTCCGTCAATCAGTTCAATATTAACCTCGTCAATCAGTGCAATATTGTGGATGTCAAGCTGTAAAAGCATATATGCCCCCGACACTATTTAATCATTTTACTCAGTTTGTTTACAAGCTCTTCTGCTATTTTTTCAGCCCTGCAAACGACCATGATGGTATCGTCGCCGGCAATGGTTCCAACAATCTCCGACCATTTCAGCGTATCAACCGCGGATGCAGACGCCTGTGCCATTCCAGGCAGTGTTTTTACAACCACGATGTTATTGGCATAGTCGCAGTGGACAAAGGATTCCGTAAATATCGTAAGGAGTCTGTTCGTAATAGAACCTTCGGTGTGGGAAATAGGAGCATATTTGTAATGCTCGTCATCCACCATGATCTTGATAAGTCTCAGTTCCTTGATATCTCTGGATACTGTAGCCTGTGTAACGTCCATTCCCTGTTCCTTAAGCTTTTCCGCAAGTTCTTCCTGCGTCTCTATATGAAATTTTTCAATCAGTTCCAGTATTTTTGCATGCCTGCTGTATTTCATCTTTTTTTAAGTTCTCTCCTCTATAATATATTTTTGTTCTAAGTATGTTAAAGAAGTTCCTTGAATTCAATTTTACCAGTTTTGTTGTATACGGCGATCTTTTTACTTCAACCATGTCTCCCCCTCTTATATCATGCCCTTCCTGTCCATCAAGGGCTACGATGGCATTGTGCTTGAAATCCTCATCGATCACTGCCTTTACAACACTGTCCGCTTTGGTTACAAATGACCTGGAATACAGGATATGTGGGCATATTGGTGTAATAAGCAGTAAATTTGTATCCGGCTCAACGATAGGTCCACCTGCAGATAATGAGTAGGCTGTCGATCCTGTCGGACTTGATATGATAAGGCCATCCCCAGGGAAAGAATCTACGAATACATCATTCACATATGTTTTTACATGGACGATCCTGGATATTGCCCCTCTTGTTATCACTGCATCATTCAAAGCAATATCATATATCGGGGCTTCCTTTTTGCGGTGTATGACAGCTTCAAGCATCATTCTTTCTTCAATCGAGTAATTGTTGTTAAACAGCTGCTCAATTGCAAAATCAATATCGTTTCTGTCAACTTCCGTAAGGAATCCAAGGTTTCCAAGATTTATACCAAGTATAGGCAAGCCTTTTGAGTAAACCCTTTTTGCAGCTTTAAGAAAGGTGCCGTCTCCACCAAGGCAAACGATTATGTCGCAGCCATCAAAAATATCATCGCCGCTGAATGGTTCACCAATACCTGCACTGGCATGCAATTCCGCATCCGTTCTAACGTTACCGCCATGCTTTTTTACACTGTCAGCAAGCCGCATTGTATATTGAAAATCTGGATCTCTGTCAATATTTGTAATAATCCCGATTGTTTTCATCTATACCTCTATATATAAATTTAGCGACTCGATTGTATTGTGTACACTCCTTGTTGAGGTGTGTCCAAATTTCTTTAGCGTCAAAAGAGGACATTCCGAAACTGCAGAGAACAGAAACCAGACACAAGAGAATAAAATCCGATACTGCTTCATAGGAAGGCTCAATTCTTATTTCTGCCTTCTGGTTTCTGGTTTCTGGTTTCTGGTTTCTGGTTTCTGATCTTTCTGTGTCCCCTTTCCTATTATACCGTATAATTATTCCAAAAACAATTTTAACCTTTTTTCGTCCTATTTAAGCTCAGAATGAGACAGTCCGACAACATGTTCTATTTCAGGCAATATTTCCCGGATATCTTTGTTATCGTCATATAATGACAAATAGCAAAGATATTCGATATTGCCTTCCGGACCTTTGATTGGAGAGTAGGTCAGGCCTTTGAGATGAAAGCCGATACTTACTGCAAATGAGATCACATCCTCCACAACCTGTCTGTGCACGGCTATATCCCTTACGACGCCATGCTTTCCAACCTTTTCACGGCCTGCTTCAAACTGGGGCTTTATGAGACAGAGTATCTCGCCCCTCTCTTGATCGAGCAGTCCTTTTATTGCCGGAAGCACTTTTCTCAATGAAATGAAAGAAACATCAATTGAGGTAAAATCAGCCACCATATCTATATCTTCGGGTTTAACATACCTGATGTTTGTCCTTTCAAGATTTTTAACCCGTTCATCGTTGCGAAGAGTCCAAGCAAGCTGGCCGTAACCGACATCGATTGCTACGACCTTTACTGCGCCGTTCTTCAACATACAGTCGGTAAAGCCTCCTGTGGACGCTCCAACATCTATTGTCTGCTTTCCACTCAGACTTATTCCAAAATATTTTATTGCCTTTTCAAGCTTGAGACCCCCTCTGCTTACATACGGGTTGAGATTCTCACGCAGCTCCACCTCTGCAGCTTTATCATAGCTGCTGCCTGGCTTGTCCGCACGCTCGCCATTTACATAAACAAGGCCTGCCATGATTGAACTCTTCGCTTTTTCACGGCTTTCACACAAACCTTTTCCAACAACCAATATATCAAGTCGTTCCTTTTCCAATCCCGCTCCTCCAATAACCGTTCTGCGTCCTTACTTGTTTCTAAGCATCCTGACTATCTCATGGGAAAGTGAATCCTTGTCAAGGCCATACTTTTTATAAAGTTCCTTTCTGGAACCATGGAGTATAGGTATGTCCGGGAAGCCAAAAACAGCCGTTTTAGCCTTGAAGCTGCTTTTATTGATCAGTTCCAGAATGCTGCTTCCGAAACCACCCTTGACCGAATTATCCTCCACGGTAACAACAACGCCTGTTTTAGCTGCACTTTCCAATATTAATTTCTCATCCAAAGGTTTTATAAATCTTGCATTTATAACATCCGCACTGATACCCTTATCCTTTAGAATAATAGCTACATTTAAAGCCGTTTCAACCATATTTCCGATGGCGATGATTGAAACATCATTGCCGGAAATCAGCTTCACGCCTTTCCCGCTGCGTATTTCCGAAGCCGGAATCAACTGTTTTTGACCCGTCCCTCTCGGGTATCTGATCGCAATGGGTCCGTCAAATTTCAAAACCGCATATTCCAACAGATTTTCAAATTCCGTATAATCGCATGGCGCTGCTATTGTCATATTTGGTATATGATTTAAGAATGAAATGTCATAAAGGCCCTGATGCGTTTCACCGTCTTCACCCACAATGCCCGCCCTGTCAATGGCAAGAACCACATGCAATTTTTGAAGTGCTACATCGTGCAAGATCTGATCATAGGAACGCTGAAGAAAGGTTGAATATACGGCAAAGACTGGTTTGATACCAGCTTTGGCCAGTCCCGCAGCGAATGTCACAGCATGTTGTTCCGCTATACCGACATCAAAAAATCTTTTAGGGTACTTTTTTGAAAACTCGTCGAGACCCGTTCCAAGCGGCATTGCAGCCGTTATTGCTGCAAGTCCGGGTTCGATCTGTGCCAATTTTACCATCTTGCTGCCGAAAACATCTGAAAAAGTTGGGCCGTTATTGATTTTAGTTTCACCCGTTTCAATTTCAAATGGAGATATTGCATGGAAATTCTGGGGATTCTCCTCCGCATACATGTAGCCTTTGCCTTTTTGTGTCCTGATATGTATCAAAACAGGACCCTTCAACCTTTTTGCGTTTACAAAAACCTTGACTAGTTCATTTATATCATGTCCATCAATCGGTCCGAGATACTTCAGACCAAGTTCTTCAAATATCACTCCTGGCATCACCATATATTTTATAGTGCCCTTGGCCCTGACCAGTGCCCGATAAGCAGTCTTTCCGACAGCCGGTATTTTTTTAAGAAGCGTATCCAGATCCTCTTTCGCCTTTGAGTAAATGGGCTGCGTTCTGATTTTGCTCAAATAGCGTGAAAATCCGCCCACATTTCGACTGATCGACATTTCATTGTCGTTCAGTATGATAATAAAGTTGTTTGGCGACCTTCCTGCGTCGTTTAATGCTTCAAATGCCATTCCGCCGGTCATTGCACCGTCACCTATCACGGCGACGACCGAAAATTGCTGTTTCAGTATGTCTCTGGCTTTGGCTATTCCAAGTGCTGCAGATATAGATGTGCTGCTATGTCCGGTATTGAAACAGTCACTGCAGCTTTCATTCTGCTTCGGGAAACCGGAAATGCCGTTAAGCTGCCGCAGTGTATCAAACTGCTCTCTACGTCCTGTAATGATTTTATGTATATACGATTGATGCCCTACATCCCAGACAATCTTGTCTTCCGGAGTGCTGAAAACCTTATGCAGAGCAAGCGTAAGCTCAACAACACCAAGATTTGATGCAAGATGGCCTCCAGTCACAGAAACCTTTTCAATCAGAAATTGCCTTATCTCGCCAGCCAACTTTTTAAGCTGCATTGAGTCAAGCTTCTTTATATCATTTGATGAATTTATACCTTCAAGCAAATATTCGTTTGTTTTATTTTCAGTCATTTTTTGGATTTCCTTTTTCTTATAATAAAGAAGAATTTGTCAGTCACAAATTTTATTATAACACTTACTTTATAAATAATATAATTACTATTACGAATTGCAATGGTTTTTCCAAACGCTTTGCCTCCCACGGTAAGCGCAGTTATCATCCCGGTGATCGCAAGTTCTGCCCAGGATATCGATTCATGACGGCCTATGATTCTGAAAATGATATAGGCACCTGCAGCGCCGCTGATGATACCACAAATGTCGCCCACTACATCGTTACAGACATTTGATACCTTGTCGGCATTGCGTATGAGCCTGATGGACTGCTTTGCCCCGTACAGCTTGCGTGAGGCCATTGCGTGGAAAGGGGTCTCGTCAGCCGCAGTGACTGCCGTACCTATGATATCAAAAATAATATTAATCAATATTATTAAAAAAATGACCAGAAAGGATACAAATATAGCAGCATCTTCGAGAACATTCGAAGATACAATAGTTAAAATTGCTGAAATGATGAAGGATACGGCTGTTACAGTCAAAATCCATATTACATTATTTCTTTTGGAACCGGCAACTGTGCTTCGTTTGAACCTGACTTTCTTTTCGTCTACCGGATGTTTGTAGTTGCCATCCAAAATGAAACCCTCCAAATTTTTATTAAGAACATATCTCAGACCCCAGAGCAAAGATCCGGGCCTTAATCCGGTAAAAATGCTCAATTCTGATATCTGACTTCTGGTATCTGACTTCTGCTCTTTCGGTGTGTCCCGTTTCCTTATATGAAAAAACAGGTGGCAATATGTTGAGTAAATTTTGCGGCTTAGGTCAGGCAGGATTTCCCCCGTTTATACTGAATTGTCGCCAAAACAGCGGTTTCCCTTTGAATTCACGGTCGCTGCGTTACCGCATGCGAAACCTGATTACCACTTAGTCCACACTGCAATCCCCAACATATTTCATAAAGAACAGCCTAGGAGTTTTCCTCTGCAGTCTGTCCGTTTCCTAGCCTCTTTTGCAAATAAGGTTTCAAATAGCGATAATGCACTTACACCGGCCAGCGCTCGCGCATCTGATCCATTATCCACCATATTCACTCAAGGCAGGCTACACTGTTCACAGCATCATACGATACCGCCTAACAGGTTTAATCCCTGCTCGTGGTCGAGGTGCAGCACTGCTCCCATCAAAGGTCACAGCACCGGCTTTTCTTCCAAAAGTCAGGGTCTCCACGGTAGAGGGGTCAACGCCTGCATGCCATTGCAGATCGCCCCTAAACCTTAACTCCCAGCATCAGCCCACAACTGGGCGTAGCAAGCCGACACAAGGAACTTCATCGATATGCCCTTAAACGGATTTTTAGGCCCGTCCTGAGAAACGGCAGTACTGACTAGAATACTGCACCACCCTGTTTTATGGCAATTGCAAAGGCTTTCACCTTAATCAAGTACCGGATTATTATTATAACATATATGCATAATCCTTAAAAGAATTACTGGAGTTTGATTTGTATGCTAATTGAACGGATTAAGGCTTTATGTTTCTTTATCGGCATTATGCTTACCTGTTGTACCTGTAAATAAGTAATACTGGCATTTAGGAAGGTTGCATCATAATTATCCTAACTGCAGCGGTTTTTTATAAATTCAGCCAGTTCTTTTAGAAACCACGCTTTTTCCCCAAAAGATTGCAGTGCATCCACGGCAGAATTAACTGTATTGTCCAGCAATACTTCCGCTTCCTCCACACCGAACAACGTCACATAAGTTGATTTACCGGCTGCTGCATCGCTGCCTGATAATTTTCCCATCTGTTCCAGACTTCCCTTTACGTCCATGATATCATCCTTGATCTGGAACGCCAGCCCGATATTTTCCGCATAGTTTTCCAGTAATCTGTATTCTTTATCTGAAGCGCCGGATAGAAGAGCACTCGAAAGAACAGGTGCCTTTATAAGCGCTCCCGTTTTACACTTGTGCATATATTCAAGAATCTCCCTGTTTATAACGGCACCCTCCGACTCAAGATCCACTACCTGCCCGCGTATCATGCCTTCTGCACCAGCACCGTCCGCGATGATTTTCATAGCTTCAAGCTTTCTTTTAATCCCTTCACTATTTGCTGCTGTATAGGTCAGCATCAATTCATACGCTTTGTTCAATAACGCATCACCTGCAAGAATCGCCATTGCTTCGCCATACACCTTGTGATTTGTAGGTATTCCCCTTCTGTAGTCATCATTGTCCATTGCAGGCAGGTCGTCATGAATCAAAGAATAGGTATGTATCATTTCGATTGCACAGGCAAATGGTATTACGTCATTTCTGTCACCCTCCAGCATTTCGCAAACAGCTAATGCAAGAACAGGCCTCAATCGCTTGCCACCCGCCATCAGACTATATTTCATTGCTTTGTTGATATTGGAACCCGGTCCGTCATTGATTGTCAGATAATCGCCCAGTGCATTATTGATCAGCAGGTTCCATTTTTCCATATGTGACTTGAAATCCATATTTCCTCCAAAAGCTCTATTTTCAGACCAGGATTTCCTTTTCGGCTATCGAACCGTTCTCGCCCTCAATAAGCATGGTGATGCTGCGTTCAGCTTCATCCAGCCTCCTGCTGCAGTACTTTGTCAGTTCAACGCCTCTCTGGAAACATTCGATTGAATCCTCCAATGCCAGTTCACCTTTTTCAAGCTTCTTGACAATTTCCTCAAGTTCTGCAATTGCCTTTTCAAAGCTTGTTTCATTATCATTCATGGCCCTTCATCCCCCCTGATATCTTCTACTACGCATTCAACCCTGCCATCCGTCATATGTATTTCAAGCCTGTCTCCCGTTTGGACTACGGCTATGGATTTTACCAAAGTATCGTCTTTTATCAGCCTTACTATACTATAACCTCTCGCCAGCGAGTTCAGCGGGCTTAAAGCATCAAGCCCGGCCGCAAGCGTCGCAAGCTTGCTTCTGTACACTGCATTAAGCGTCGCCAGAGCCCTGTGCAGGTACCTTTTCTGAATATCAAGGTGCATACGTTCCTGATACACCTTGTTAAACGGCTGCTTGAACGAAACACTTTCCGATAGTCGCTTCAGCTTCATCCTATCCATTGCAGTCCTTTGAACGGCAGCATTCCGAAGCCTCATTTTCAGGCTGTCCAGTCTGTTTTCAACCAAAGTCCTTTCAGGCATGACTAACTCAGCCGCTGCAGAAGGCGTTGATGCCCTTACATCAGCAACGAAGTCAGCTATTGTAAAATCAGTTTCATGCCCTACAGCAGAAATTACAGGTATTTTAGATTCATAAATACTCCGAGCTACGATTTCTTCATTGAATGCCCACAGTTCTTCAAGCGAACCGCCACCCCTTGCAATGATAATGACATCCACATTCGCCAGGCTGTTGAGCCGTCTGATACCGGCGGCGATTTGTGCTGCGGCACCCTCTCCCTGCACTTGCACAGGGTAAACCTTGATATTGACATTATAAAATCTTCTGCTAAGTATGTTGATAATGTCCCTTATGACGGCTCCCGTAGAAGATGTTATAACTCCTATGGAACCTGGCATATAAGGAAGTTTTCGTTTTCGGGCCTCATCGAAGAGCCCTTCCTGCTGCAGCTTGTTTTTCAGCCTTTCAAACGCAACGTAAAGCGCACCTATGCCATCAGGCTGCATTTCTTCTACATAAAGCTGATATTGACCATCCCGTTCAAATATGGATACGTAGCCACGCACAAGCATCTTCATCCCGTCTTCCGGCACAAATGGAAGTAAAGCAGCATGAGAACGGAACATGACACATTTCAATACAGCTTTTTCATCCTTGAGTGTAAAATAAAAATGACCGGAAAAATGGTTTTTAAAATTGGATATTTCACCTTTCACCCATAATCCGGACAATATGATATCTTTCGATACCAGATCCTTGATATATTTATTTACATCGGATACAGTCAGGATATGTTTCGTAGACATTTTGTCAACCGCCGTCAATATGTTCTTCAGCTTCTATCTTCTCCTTGTGGATCTTGCTGAGTATTCCGTTCACAAATGACCCTGCATCTTCATTACTGTATTTCTTAGCCAGTTCTACCGCTTCATTGATCGATACATTAAGGGGTATGTCATTTCTGAAACAAATTTCATAAATGCTCAGGCGCATGATCGAAAGATCAACCTTGGAAATCCTCCCCATCTTCCAACCTTTTGCATTCGCCTCTATCATGTTGTCAATGGTTCCCTGATTGCCGAATACACCGCCAACTACATCATTGATGTAAACCTTGTCTTTTTCGGCAAGCGTATTATCTTCAAAAAACCTGTTTTTTTGTTGTTCCCTGTCTTCCTTTTGTATCTCCAGTTGGTATAAGAGCTTCATTGCCAATTCTCTAGAGGCTCTGCGTCCCATGTGTTTTCCTCCCCATTAGACCTTTTACCTGTAAGTCCCGGGCGGTAAAACCCTGTCCAGAAGGTTCTTTATGTAGTCTTTGTCGTCATGTATTCTTTTGCCAATATAATATCCTACACCGGCAAATATTGCAATAAAAAGCACTTTGAAAAATCCCAGGATCAAAATGAGGGCGGCAAGTATCAGACCTAAACCTGCCCCGATTATACCACCACGATGTTTTTCATAGTACAAAAAAATACTTTCCAGGTTCATTTGGCACCTCCGGTTATTCTACTCTGGCTTTATACGTAATCCCGGAAAAAATGCTTTCTACAATAACCTTCACATTTTTCACAGAAACTCCTGATGCTTCCTCAACTGCCTTTTTAACTCTTAACTGAATATCCTCTGATATTGCAGGAATACTCAAATCCGGCATTACAATAACACGAACTTCGATGTTTACGCCATCTTCAGCTTTATTTACAAAGGTTTTGGCTTCTTTTACTCCGCCAGCCTTTTTTGAAGCATTGATCGCGATGTTTTCTATTGAATTCAGTGATATTCTTATTTCGCCAATATTAGTATGTTTACTGACCGCTTTTTTATCCTTATTGCTTTTTACTCCCGAAAGCAGGAAGATAATACTCATCGCGAAGAATATGAGTGCGATGATAAACACGACTATTCTCAGGGCAGAAACCCCGTTGGAAAAAAATTGCTCTGCAAGGTAACCAGTAACGTGGGTATATGCAACCGGCCTCACAATTATGTACATCGCCACTGCAGAAATCACTGCAAGACAAAATGCGTAAATCGCAAGCAGGATTCTGAAAAAAATATTCACAGGCAGACCACCTTTCTTGAAAGCTGTTGTCTTTGGTTTTTAAAATCTTTTTGCAACTTATTTACATTATAGAACATTCTGTTAAAAAAATAAACCCATATGGGTTTATTAACAAATACGTTTTTATTTCGTTTTTGTCTGTTCCTCTGGTAATTCTTTCCTGTGCTCTCTTTCCAGGTTCACGCCCTGTATATGTATGTTTACTTCAATGACGTTCAAGCCGGTCATTTCTTCAACAGCACTTTTTACCTTTTCCTGTATCGTCCATGCGACTTCCGGAATACGAAAACCATATTCTACAATAATGAACAAATCAATTGCTGCTTCCTTTTCGCCAACTTCCACTTTCACACCTTTGGAAAGATTCTTCCGGCCAAGTGCTTCAGCAATACCGCCTGCAATACCGCCGCTCATACTCGCTACACCAGGCACCTCTGTTGCGGCAATCCCTGCAATGATGGCTACTACCTCATCAGTTATCTTTATTGCACCGATTTCGTTAACTACACTTTGGACATTCTCTTCCATAGTTTACCTCCATGGGGGGATACTTACTCTATTGAACATAGTATAACATTTTTATCTGGTCAAGTAAAATAAAGTAATTAAAACATGGTCTTGATATGTATGCCATCTACCGATATTTTAGCCTGCCTGGTTACAACATCTGTGATCTGTGCGGTTTGTGACGTCGAAAGGCTTGGTGTCTTGACCACGATATCCACACTGCCGTCATCTGCGAATAATACGAAACTATCCGCAAATCCCAGTTTGTTGATAAGCGCTTCAATCCGCATTTCCTTATCGGCATTCCCAGTGATAGCCATTAATTTGTTGTTCGCTTCATCTCTGGTTTCTGTACTCGCATTGATATCGTCTGCTATTGCCTTCAAAGATTCGCTGCTCTTACTTCTGCTGGTCTCCTTATCCATTTTTGACTCAGCAAAAAAATCGTTGGCCATCTTGGAGGCACTTACATTTTTCTGAGCTGCCACGCTGTCTCCAGTTTCCTGATCAGTTCCAGCCAGTCCTGTGTTTTCAATTTCGTTGTCAACATACACCGCTTCTCCGAGTTTCCCTTCAGTATTGGCAGAGTTGCTGCCCTGTCTGTAACTGTACTGCAGATACCCCGCCACTACGATCATAAGTATCAATGCTAAAATCACAATCTGCTTTCTTTTAAA
>WSSedL1CaDRAFT_10001334_pt1 | contig 14667 bp, 12 predicted proteins | sample WetSurSL1Cattail_FD_9464 | JGI IMG/M metagenome (IMG submission 9464)
TGCTACTTTTTTGTCTTTGGGCGGGTGTTTGCCTTCATCCAGAGTTTTTCCCCCAAGAGCATCACTGCTTCTCCCGACATTGAGGCCTATCTGAGTTTTGTGCTGTCGATGTTTCTGGCTTTTGGTATGGCCTTTGAAGTGCCCGTCGTGGTGGTGGTGCTAGCGCGCATGGGTATCTTCAGCATCGAGAAGCTCAAAGAGTTTCGTGGTTATTTTGTTGTGCTGGCGTTCATCATTGCTGCTATCGTGACACCGCCTGACGTGGTGTCGCAACTGGCCTTGGCCATTCCGATGGTGGCGCTGTATGAGATCGGCATCATTGCCGCTCAGCTGTTCATCAAACACACCAAAGCGCCAGACGACGAGGCGGCTTCGACCACGTCGTCGTCCTGAGTTTCACTTCTCCCCCGGGTTCATTGCGCACGTTGTTGTGGTTTGGGGCGAACCCCCGGCGCAATGTTCAGCGTCACCTGGCCGTCGGCGCGTTGAATCTCAAAACTTTGTGCTTGGCCGGGTTTCAGGGCCGCCACCAACGACAACATCTCGGCCACGTTGTGCACGTCCTGGTTGGCCACGCGGGTCACCACGTCGCCCGGTTTCATGCCGCCCTGGGCTGCCGGCCCGTTTTGCAGCACGCCGGTAATGATCACGCCGTGCTCAGCCTTGACGCCAAAGGTTTGCGCCAATTCGGCATTGAGCTCGTTGGGTTCCACACCAATCCAGCCACGGGTGACCTGGCCGTCTTTGACAATGCCCTCGAGCACCATCTTGGCGGTGGACACCGGAATGGCAAAACCGATACCCATGCTGCCGCCTGAGCGCGAATAAATCGCGGTGTTGATGCCTAGCAGGTTGCCGTTGGTGTCGACCAACGCACCACCCGAGTTGCCGGGGTTGATGGCGGCGTCGGTCTGGATGAAGTTCTCGAAGGTGTTGATGCCCAGCTGGTTACGCCCCAGTGCACTCACAATGCCGCTGGTCACGGTCTGGCCAACACCAAACGGGTTGCCGATGGCTAGCACCTGGTCCCCCACCTGTAACGCGTTGGAATTGCCCAGCACAATCACTGGCAGGCGGTCCAGGTCGATTTTTAACACCGCCAGGTCAGAGTCAGGATCGGTGCCAATCACTTTGGCGTGGGCTTTGCGGCTGTCGTTGAGGATGACCTCAATGTCGTCGGCGCCTTCGACCACATGGTTGTTGGTCAGAATGTAGCCGTCGGCACTGACAATCACACCGCTGCCCAAGCCCATTTGCGCCTGGTCTTGTTGTTCACCAAAGAAAAATTTGAACCAGGGGTCGCTGCTTTGCGGGTTGGGCCGGGCATTTTTGCTGATATTAATGCTGACAACGGCCGATGATGATTTTTGTGCTGCTAGCCTGAAGCTGCCCACGGGTGTTGCCCCAGCACTGGGTTCGGGTGCCTCCAGAACAGACACCGCAGAGCTCACGCCACGCGTCGGCAGCCACCCTGGTTTGAGCGTGCCCACAACAAAATAAGCGGCCAACAAGACGGTAACCGTTTGTGAAAACAACAACCAAAGACGCTTCATGGTTTTTTCTGGGGCAGAGCCCTGTTTTGTGATGGAATCAAATTGTAGGTTTAGCGCCCATTTTCAATGCCCACCCCGACAGAACACATTCTTATTTTTGCCAACGCACCCGCCAAGCCCGTGCTGGGCGCGCCTTGTAATGGTTGTGGTGTGTGTTGCCTGCTTGCGCCGTGCCCGCTTGGGGTGCTGCTGTCGGGTTACCGCCAGGGGGCGTGTCGTGCCCTGCGCTGGCAGGCGGACCTTGGCCTATACCGGTGTGGTGCCATCACGGTGCCGCACGAGGTGTTGATTGAGCGTTTGCCGCGTTTTTTACACCCTGCCTCGGCGCTGGTGGCGGGCGTTCTGGGTGTCACGGCCGGGCGTTGGGTGGCCGCTGGTGCGGGCTGCGATTGTGATGCGGAATTGGAAACCGACACACACCCAGCTCGGCAACCGTAGTGCGTGCGCAGGGGCTTATCATCGTGACAACAATCTTCCCTGGCTTTTGACATGATTCACCGCACTGAACTTTTGGGCACACTGGATGCCTTGCTCCAGCCCGAGCGGTTTCGCGACTACGGCCCCAATGGGCTGCAGGTTGAGGGTTGTTCGCAGGTTCGCAAAATGGTCTCGGGTGTGACCGCCAGTCGCGCGTTGATTAAGGCCACCATTGCCGCCGGGGCTGACACCATCCTGGTGCACCACGGTTTGTTCTGGCGCGGTCAAAGCGGTTGTGTCACCGGCTGGATGAAACAGCGTCTGGCGCTGCTGTTAGCGCATGATATTAATTTGCTGGCCTACCACCTGCCGCTGGATGCCCACCCCGAACTGGGCAACAACGCCCAATTGGGCCTCAAACTGGGGCTGGTTGGCACTTCATGTTTTGGAGAGCAAGACCTGGGCTGGCTCGGGGAACGGCAGGGTGGACAAGGTTTTGCCTCGGCACAGGCTTTGGCGGATCATGTGGGTTGTGTATTAAATCGGCCTGTAGCCCTTATTGATAAAGGGTATGGAGCTATTAAGAAGATAGCTTGGTGCTCGGGTGGGGCGCAAAGTTATTTTGAGGCCGCCATTGCTTCGGGGGCCGATGCTTTCATCACCGGCGAGTTGTCCGAGCCGCAAGCCCATCTGGCGCGCGAATGTGGTGTGGCCTATCTGGCCTGTGGCCACCATGCCACCGAGCGTTATGGTGCGCCCGCTGTGGCAGCTCATGTGGCGGGTCTGTTTGGCTTGGAGCATGAGTTCATTGACATTGATAACCCGGCCTGAGAAGACCATGACCGAACCCTGCAAACAACTGCCTTTGGCCATCACCCAGGGCGACCCAGCTGGCATCGGCCCGGAGATCATCGTCAAGGCGTTTCGCGATGCTCCGCAGCAGACACGCGGTTGTTTTGTTGTGGGTGACGTGGCGACGCTGCGACGTGCTGCACAGTGTGTTGCCGGTGATGGTGTGGTGATGCCGGTATTGGTGTTGTCGCAGCCGCAGGAGGCGCTGTTTTGCCCGCCACGCTGTGTGCCGGTGTTGCCAGTGGATGCTGACACCTTGCCACCTGAGCCTTTTGGGCAACTGAGTGCCCGCGCCGGACGGATGGCAGGGGATGCGGTGGTGTGGGCAGCCAACGCGGCTTTGCGCGGCGAGGTGGCTGCGCTGGTGACGGCGCCTCTGAACAAGGCTGCGTTGTCCTTGGCGGGTGCCCCGTATGCAGCCTATCCCGGCCATACCGAGTTATTGCAGGCCCTGGCCGCAGCGCACCAAGGTCTGCCAGTGGATCAGTGCCCGGTGCGCATGATGTTGGCCAATGATGAATTGCGAGTTGTGCTGGTCAGCATCCACGTGTCCCTGCGTGACGCGCTGGCGGCGGTGACGTTCGATAACGTGCTGCAAAGTCTGTTGATCACCCACCACGCGCTGCTGTCCCTGTTGGGGCGGGCGCCACGTATTGGTGTGGCGGCACTCAATCCACATGCGGGTGAGGGCGGGCTGTTTGGCACGGAAGAGCAAAACATCATCGCGCCTGCTGTCGCCGCCGCGCGGCTGCAGGGGGTCAATGCCAGTGATCCGCAAGCACCTGACACCATCTTTATGCGGGCACGTGCCAAAGGAGAGCAGGTCGGCGAGTTTGACGTGGTGTTGGCCATGTACCACGACCAAGGCCTGATACCGGTGAAATATCTGGGAGTGGACAAGGGCGTCAATGTGACCCTGGGTTTGCCGCTGGTTCGCACCAGTCCAGACCACGGCACCGCATTTGACCTGGCCGGTACCGGTCGCGCCGATGCGTCCAGCCTGATCGAGGCGGTGCGCATGGCCCGATTGTTGGGGAACTTGCGTGTTTGACGTGGCTGGTGAGTTTTTTTGCAGCCTTAATGCACCATTGGTGCAAAAAGAGGCTCAGCTACAATCCTAACCTTTGATTTGGTGTGGTTTTTATCATTGAGGATGCCCATGAGTGAATCTGTTGTTAAAAACGGTTCGGTCGACGCCGAAAAACGAACGTGGCTGATCGCTTCTAGCGCTGTGGGCGCACTTGGCACCGCGGCTGTTGTGGTGCCTTTTGTGGCATCGTTTCAACCCTCAGAGCGGGCGAAGGCGGCCGGTGCAGCCGTTGAGGCAGACATATCAGCGCTGAAACCGGGCGAAAAAATGACGGTGGAATGGCGCGGCAAACCCGTGTGGATTGTGCGTCGCACGCCCGAGATGCTGGCGGCTTTGCCCAAACTGGACGATCAACTGGTAGATCCCGCCTCCACCCGCAAGCCTGAAGAGCAGGCGCCTGCCTACGCCCGTAACGCCACACGCTCCATCAAACCTGAGTATCTGGTGACCATCGGCATCTGCACCCACCTGGGTTGCTCGCCGTCGGATAAGTTTCAGGCCGGTCCACAGCCCTCTTTGCCTGATGACTGGCAGGGCGGCTTTTTGTGCCCTTGCCATGGGTCCACGTTTGACTTGGCGGGTCGAGTGTTCAAGAACAAACCGGCGCCAGACAATCTTGAAGTTCCTCCCCATATGTACCTGTCAGACACCAAGTTGCTGATCGGTGACGACAAGAAAGCCTGAGGATTATTGACATGGCAGAATTTCACGAAATTTCCCCGAACGCGCCCTTATCCGCCAAGGCGCTGAATTGGGTGGACAACCGGTTTCCGCTGTCCAAGCTCTTCAAAGAGCACATGAGCGAGTATTACGCGCCGAAAAATTTCAACATTTGGTACATCTTCGGTTCGCTGTCATTGTTGGTGTTGGTGATCCAGATCGTTACTGGCATTTTTCTGGTGATGCATTACAAACCAGACGCCGCGTTGGCGTTTGCGTCGGTTGAGTACATCATGCGTGATGTACCTTGGGGCTGGTTGATTCGCTACATGCATTCCACCGGTGCATCGGCCTTCTTCCTGATGGTTTATTTGCACATGTTTCGTGGCTTGTTGTACGGCAGTTACCGCAAGCCGCGTGAACTGGTCTGGCTGTTTGGTTGCGGCATTTTCCTGGCGCTGATGGCGGAAGCTTTCATGGGCTACCTGTTGCCTTGGGGGCAAATGAGCTACTGGGGCGCACAGGTGATCGTGAACCTGTTCTCAGCTATTCCCTTCATCGGCCCAGACTTGGCGTTGTTGATTCGTGGTGACTTTGTGGTGGGTGATGCTACGCTGAATCGCTTCTTCAGCTTCCATGTGATCGCTGTGCCGCTGGTGTTACTGGGTTTGGTGGTGGCGCACATCATTGCTTTGCACGAAGTGGGTTCGAACAATCCTGATGGTGTGGAAATCAAGGCCGACAAAGATGCCAACGGCATCCCTCGGGATGGCATTCCGTTCCATCCTTATTACACGGTGCATGATATTTTTGGCGTCAGTGTGTTCCTGTTTGTGTTCTCGGCGATCATTTTCTTTGCGCCTGAGATGGGCGGATATTTCCTGGAGTACAACAACTTCATCCCGGCGAATCCATATGTGACCCCCGCCCATATTGCGCCGGTCTGGTATTTCACGCCGTTTTATTCCATGCTGCGTGCTGTGACCACTGAGCTGATGTATGTGCTGATGGCGGTAACTGTGCTAGGCGCAGGACTGGCTGTCGCCAAGGTGAAGATGCCAACCCTGTTCAAAGGGGTGATTGCAATCGGTGCGGTGGTCATCGTGGCTTTGATGTTGTTGATTGAGGCCAAATTCTGGGGTGTGGTCGCTATGGGGAGCGGCGTTGTCATCCTGTTTTTCCTGCCCTGGTTGGACAACAGCGAAGTCAAGTCCATGCGTTATCGCCCGACCTGGCACAAGTACCTGTATGCCGTGTTTGTGGTCGACTTTCTGGTGTTGGGTTACCTGGGTATCCAACCTCCCTCGGATATTGCCAACCGCGTCTCGCAGGCCGGTACGCTGTTTTATTTTGGTTTCTTCTTGTTGATGCCTTGGTGGAGCCGCGTGGGCGTCTTTAAGCCGGTGCCGAGTCGCGTTGTTTACAAGCCTCACTGACCCGGAGAATTCTCACAATGAAAACGAGTTTCATCAAAAAAGTTGCCCTGGGTTTGTCGCTGGCTTCGGGTTTGTCGTTGTCAGCCTTCGCCAATACAGCAGGCCCTGCCTGGGACAAGGCGCCCGGCCAAATCTCTGATCAAACATCACTGCAGAACGGTGCCAAGACGTTTGTTGCTTATTGTCTGAACTGCCATGGCGCAGAGTACATGCGCTACAACCGCTTGCAGGACATTGGGTTCACGCTGGACCAGATCAAAACGGAGCTAGTGCTGACAGATGCCAAAGTGGGTGACACCATGAAGTCGGTGATCTCCCTGAAAGAAGGTAAGGCGTGGTTTGGCAACAACCCCCCGGACCTGAGTGTGATCGCCCGTTCGCGTGCTGGTGCCAATGGCAGTGGCGCGGACTATCTCTACACCTATTTGCGTGGCTTTTACCGCGATGGCGCGAGTCTGACCGGGTGGAACAACATTGTGTTCCCCAATGTCGGTATGCCTCATGTCCTGTGGGAGCTACAAGGCGACCGCAAGGCCGTTTACGAAGAGGTTGAAGTGCATGGGCAGAAAACCCATGTGTTCAAGGGCTTCGAGCAGGTCACACCCGGTACTTTGACCACAGAGCAGTACGATCAGACGGTGGGTGATCTGGTTAACTATCTCCAGTGGATGGGTGAACCGGCGCAAACAACCCGCAAGAAGCTGGGCATCTGGGTCTTGATTTTTCTGGCTGGGTTGACAGTTGTCACCTGGCGCTTGAACAAGTCTTTCTGGAAAGACATTAAGTAGTCAGTCCGCATTTTCTGGATCGCTTAGCAGGCGATCTTGACAATTCAGAGTGGGGCTGCTTGCTGCACCCCGCTCTTTTTATTTTTTAGGAGCCTTCACCATGATGGTGCTTTATTCAGGAACAACCTGCCCTTACTCTCACCGCTGCCGCTTTGTCCTGTTTGAAAAAGGCATGGATTTTGAAATTCGGGACGTTGATCTCTATAACAAGCCCGAAGACATCAGTGTCATGAACCCTTATGGACAGGTGCCGATTTTGGTCGAGCGTGACCTGATTTTGTACGAGTCCAACATCATCAATGAATACATTGATGAGCGTTTTCCACATCCACAACTGATGCCGGGTGACCCCGTGGATCGCGCTCGGGTTCGGCTTTTCCTGTTGAATTTCGAGAAGGAATTGTTCACGCATGTGTCAACACTGGAGTCGCGTGCCGCCAAAGCCAACGAAAAAGCCCTTGAAAAAGCCCGCGCCCATATCCGTGATCGACTGACCCAGTTGGCCCCTGTGTTCCTGAAAAACAAGTTTATGCTGGGTGACGGTTTTTCCATGCTGGACGTGGCCATTGCGCCGCTGCTGTGGCGCCTGGACTATTACGGTATTGAGTTGAGCAAGAATGCGGCGCCTTTGCTGAAATATGCAGAACGCATTTTTTCGCGCCCGGCTTATATCGAGGCTTTGACCCCGTCTGAAAAAGTGATGCGCAAATAGGTGATAGATGAGCGAGATGAATGACATCGAGTCCACGTCGACTCGCCCTTATTTGATACGGGCTATTCACGAATGGTGCTGTGACAACGGTTACACCCCGCACATCACAGTCTCTGTTAATCACTCGGTGCAGGTGCCGCTTGAATACGTCAAAGACGGCGAAATTGTGCTGAACGTGGGTTTGACCGCCACCACGGGTTTGCAACTTGGCAATGACTACATTGTCTTCAAGGCCCGCTTTTCAGGTGTGGCTAGAGACATCATGGTGCCGGTGGATCAGGTGACCGCCATTTTTGCGCGTGAAAACGGGCAAGGCATGGCGTTTCCTCAAATCAGTCGGCCTGAGCCGACTGCTGAGCCGGAGTCACCCAAGCCGACAACCAGCACCCGCCCCACGCTCACCCGCATCAAATAACGCTTCAGGCATTTTTGCTCGTGTAAACTATGCCCCGTGCCGATTTAGCTCAGTTGGTAGAGCAACCGCCTTGTAAGCGGTAGGTCATCAGTTCGAATCCGATAATCGGCACCATCAGACAGTTCAGAAAGCCTCCCCGTAGTAATATGTGGAGGCTTTTTTTGTTGGTAGATCAGCTGCTCACACGTCAAAACAGCGCTGGTTCGGTCAGGTCAATCAGCCTAGCCCTGAATGTGTGTTGCAAGCCCATTACATAGCTCGTTGGGACTTTGCGAAGTGTTGAGGAAATGTTCTGTCTGCGGTGAAACCGTCCGACGAAGAGACTGCCATAAGAATCGTTATGGGGAGTACATCTGTCGACGATGTCAGGCAGAAGGGGTACGCTTCACACAGCGACGCCTCCTGATTCACTATGGCAAAAAGTGGTTGATTCGGCTATTGGGGCTGCTGGTGATGACGGGGGTTTCCATCCTGTTTGTTTGGTGGATAGCCCAGTGGTTCCCGATGCTTTTTCCGCTCGAGTATTCACATCAAACTGGATGAAGTAGCAACATGCCAAAATGATCTCAGTTGGTAACGATGTTATTGTTTAATGCTGACGGTTTACTTTGAGCCGAATGGACTTCACATCGAGACCACTGGCCCTTAGTTTTTCTTCGAAGGTGGGTAACAGTTGGCGCAATTTGGCCGCAGTCGTGTTGTTGGACAGCATCAAGCACCAGGCGCCATCTTCAAACGGCCCGCTTTTGACAAACGGTCGAAGTGGTGCAGGGATCAGCCCTTCAATGGCCTGTAGTCTGGACAACGATGCCTTCTGCTGGGCCATCAATTTGGCCAGCCCCGGATTGTTTTCACTGGCCTGGAGCAGGGTAAATTGATGTTGGCTGCGAAGGTTCATGCGCTTGGATGGAGTAACGGATGCAATTGATCATTACAGATGCCCGACTAGCCCGATCACGGGTTGTCAACTTGACAGGGGTGCGATTGGCGACGGCGGTGGTGTTTGCTGGGACCGTCTTGATGTTAACCACTCTAGGTTTGTATCACTGGGTGTTCCTCAAAGGTGCGCGGGAGGGCTGGCCGGTGGTCGGCAGCCTAGTCAAGCTGGTGACTAAGGACGACCTTGCGCAGCGTGACCGGTTTTTGCGTGAAAACCTGGACCTGATGGCGCGTCAATTGGGAGAAATGCAAGCCAAACTCCAGCAGTTAGAGTCGTTGGGGGAGCGCGTCTCGGGTTTGGCTGGTCTGCCAGTGTCCGTCACCAAACCTGCCACTGGCTCCGGGGGACCTCTGGTGGCGTCCCATGCCTTGAGCATGGAGGAAGTGCAGTCGGCCATGATCGGTTTTGAGCAGTTGGCCACCCAGCGCAGCACTGTGCTGACCACGCTGGAGTCCCAGCTGTTTGACCTCAAGATGAAGCGCATGTCGATTCCGACCCAGCGGCCCGTCACGGTCGGTGAGCTGGGTTCTGGCTTTGGCTGGCGTTTGGATCCGTTCACTGGGCGCTCCGCCATGCATACCGGGCAGGACTATGCGACTGCAATTGGCACACCCATTCTGGCAGCAGCTGGCGGTGTGGTTGTGACGCAAGAGTACCACCCCGAGTACGGCAACATGGTGGAAATAGACCATGGTGGCGGCTTGGTCACGCGTTACGCACACGCCTCCAGGGTGCTGGTCAAAAAAGGTGACTTGGTCAAGCGGGGTCAAAAAATCGCCGAAGTTGGCACCAGTGGCCGCTCCACCGGCGCACATCTGCACTTCGAGGTGTGGGTGCAGGGTGTCGTGCAGGACCCCCAGAAGTTTTTGGCCGTCCACCCGCAAACCCCCGCAGCGACGGTGGCTGCGTTGGGCAATGCGGCCACCAAACCGGCGCCTTTGGCCGCAAGTGCCTCTCCCAAGTGAAGCTTTGTAGCGAGTCGCTGACACAAAGCTAAAATTGTCGGCGTTGTTGTCAAGGTTTGTTGTTCATCAGGCTTGTGACGGCGTTGCTTATCCCCATTTCAGTTAGATCGTAATAAAGGACTGTGTGCCGTGTTTGCCGTGATTGGTGAACAAGGTGCGCACCGCATTCATGGCCACCAATTTCCTCACCAAAATCTTCGGCAGTCGCAATGACCGCCTGCTCAAGAAATACCGCCACACGGTTACCAAGATCAACGCGCTGGAAGCCGGGTACGAGCAACTCTCCGATGAGGCTTTGCGCGCCAAAACCGACGAATTCAAGCAACGTATCAGCCAGGGCGAGTCCCTGGACCACCTCTTGCCAGAAGCTTTTGCGGTGGTGCGCGAAGGCTCCAAACGGGTCATGAAGATGCGCCATTTTGATGTGCAGATGCTCGGCGGCATGTCATTACACGAAGGCAAAATTTCTGAGATGGGCACCGGTGAAGGTAAAACCTTGACCGCCACGCTGCCGGTCTACCTGAATGCTTTGAGCGGCAACGGGGTGCATGTGGTCACCGTCAACGACTACCTGGCCAACCGTGACGCCCAATGGATGGGCAAGTTGTACAACTTCCTGGGCCTGAGTGTGGGCATCAACCTGCCCAACATGCAGCGTGCGGACAAACAAGCGGCTTACCACGCCGACATCACCTACGGCACCAACAACGAGTACGGTTTTGACTACCTGCGCGACAACATGGTGTACGAGGCTGCCGATCGTGTGCAGCGTGGTCTGAACTACGCCATCGTCGACGAAGTGGACTCAATCCTGATCGACGAAGCACGCACTCCGCTGATCATCAGCGGCCAGTCCGAAGACCAGACGGACCTGTACGAGGCCATCAAGCGCATCGTGCCGCAACTCGAAAAGCAAGAAGGCGAAGCTGACCCGCGCACTGGCGAGGGCATCACCAAGATCGGTGACTTCACGCTTGATGAAAAAAGCCGCCAGGTGTTCTTGACCGAGCGTGGTCATGAAAATGCCGAACGCATTCTGGTTGAACTCGGCATGTTGCCCGAAGGCGCCAGCCTGTACGACCCGTCCAACATCACCTTGATGCACCATCTGTACGCCGCGTTGCGGGCACAGCATCTGTATTTCCGCGACCAGCACTATGTGGTACAGGGTGGTGAGGTGACCATCGTTGACGAGTTCACTGGCCGCCTGATGACTGGCCGCCGCTGGAGCGAAGGCTTGCACCAGGCCGTTGAAGCCAAGGAAGGTGTGGCGATCCAGCCAGAAAACCAGACCATGGCTTCGATCACCTTCCAGAACTACTTCCGCCTGTATGGCAAGTTGGCAGGCATGACCGGCACGGCCGACACCGAAGCCTACGAGTTTCAGGAAATTTATGGCCTGGAAACCGTGGTGATGCCACCCAACAAGCCCAGCCGCCGCGACGACCAGCTCGACCGCGTCTACAAAACCACGCAAGAGAAGTACGACGCCGCCATCAAGGACATCCGCGAGTGTTATGAACGTGGCCAGCCGGTGCTGGTCGGCACCACCTCGATCGAGAATTCCGAGCTGATTTCCGATTTGCTGGAAAAAGAGAAACTACCGCACCAGGTGCTCAACGCCAAGCAGCATGCCCGCGAAGCCGATATCGTGGCGCAGGCCGGTCGGTCCAAGATGATCACCATCGCCACCAACATGGCCGGGCGCGGTACCGACATTGTGCTGGGCGGTAGCATCAGCAAAACCATTGAAGCCATCGAGGCTGACGAGACCCTGGATGCCGGGCAGAAAGAGCAGCAAATCCAGGCAGCCCGCACACAGTGGGCACAAGACCATGAGATGGTCGCAAAACTCGGTGGCCTTCGTATCATCGCCACCGAGCGCCATGAGTCACGTCGTATCGACAACCAGCTGCGTGGCCGCTCGGGCCGCCAGGGCGACCCCGGTTCCTCGCGCTTTTACCTGAGCCTGGACGACGCGCTGATGCGGATTTTTGCCGGTGACCGGGTCAAGGCCATCATGGAACGGCTCAAGATGCCCGAGGGTGAGGCGATTGAAGCCAGCATGGTCACCCGTAGCATCGAAAGCGCCCAGCGCAAGGTTGAGGCGCGCAATTTCGATATGCGCAAACAGTTGCTCGAATACGACGACGTTGCCAACGACCAGCGCAAGGTGATTTACCAGCAACGCAACGAAATTCTGGATGCCGCTGACTTGTCAGCGCAGATTCAGGGCCTGCGCGAAGGCTGTTTTGAAGACATCGTGCGCCAGTTTGTGCCCGCTGAGTCGGTGGAAGAGCAGTGGGACTTACCTGCGTTGGAAAAGGTGTTGCAAGACGAGTGGCAAATACCGCTGGCGCTGCAAGACCAGGTGAACGCGGCCAGTGCCATCACCGACCACGACCTGCTGGACATCGTCAAAACCCAGGCCAATCAACTGTTTACCGCCAAGGTGGAGCTGGTCGGCAGCGAGAACTTCACCCAGTTTGAACGCATGGTGCTGTTGCAGACCATCGACAGCAACTGGCGCGACCACCTGAGCGCGCTGGACTACCTGCGCCAGGGCATCCACCTGCGCGGCTACGCGCAGAAACAACCCAAGCAGGAATACAAGCGCGAAGCGTTTGAACTGTTCGGCCAAATGCTCGACTCGGTCAAAAACGAGGTCACCAAACTGTTGATGACGGTGCGCGTGCAGTCGCAGGAAGAAGCGGCTTTGGCCGCCGCCGCGTTGGAAGACCGGGCTGAGCGTGTCAGCAACGTCACCTACAGCGCCCCCACCGAAACCGGCGAGGTGGAGACCACGGTGGACGTGACCACGGTGCCGCAAGAGGTGCCACGTGTTGGCCGTAACGACCCATGCCCCTGCGGCAGCGGCAAAAAGTACAAGCAGTGCCACGGCAAGCTGAACTGATCGCTACTCACTGCATGAAAATCGGGCCTCGCGCCCGATTTCGCTTATTGGCCTCTTGCTTGATTGATCTTTGATTGTTATTTGAAAGAAAACCATGCCCGTCAACCTGCCCGCCCCGAATCCCGCTGAACTTTTCCCGATTGCCGGTGTGACCATCGGCATCACCGAGGCCGGCATCCGCAAAGCCAACCGCAAGGATTTGACGGTGGTGCTGATCGACGCTGGCGCCTCGGTCTCTGGTGTGTTCACCCAAAACCGCTTCTGTGCCGCCCCGGTGCAGATCTGCCGTGAACATTTGGCGGGCAGCCAGGGCATCCGCGCCATGGTCATCAACACCGGCAATGCCAACGCTGGCACCGGTGCCGACGGCCTGGCACGTGCGCAACAAAGCTGCGCGGCGTTGGCCAGCCGCTTGGGGCTCAGCGCGCAGCAGGTGCTGCCGTTTTCTACGGGTGTGATCATGGAAACCCTGCCGGTAGATCGCATCGAAGCCGGTCTCGACGCCGCCATTGCCGACGCCAAAGCTGGCAACTGGCTCAACGCGGCCCAAGCCATTATGACCACCGACACCGCGCCCAAAGCTTTTGGTGCCCAGGTGAACATCGACGGCGTGCCGGTCAGCATAACCGGCATCAGCAAGGGCGCGGGCATGATCCGCCCCAACATGGCCACCATGCTGGGTTTTATGGCCACCGACGCCTGCGTGGCCCCGGCGCTGATGAAACAATTGGCGCTGGAGCTGGCCGAAGGTTCGTTCAACCGTGTCACGGTGGACGGCGACACCTCCACCAACGACTCGTTTGTGGTGATCGCCACCAACAAGGCGGCCCATACGCCCATCACCTCACTGGCCAGCCCAGCCGGGCAGGCGCTCAAGGCCGCTATGCTCGGTGTGGCACAAAAACTGGCACAAGCCATTGTGCGTGATGGGGAGGGTGCTAGCAAATTCATAACAATCAAGGTCGAAGGCGGCCACACCCAAGCCGAGTGCCGCCAGGTCGCCTACGCCATTGCCCACTCACCGTTGGTTAAGACCGCTTTCTTTGCCAGCGACCCAAACCTGGGCCGTATTCTGGCCGCAGTGGGTTACGCCGGCGTCACCGACCTGGACCAGACCGGCATTGACCTGTACCTCGACGATGTGCATGTGGCGGTTAAAGGTGGTCGCAACCCGGCCTACCGTGAAGAAGACGGCCAGCGTGTCATGAAACAAAGCGAAATCGCCGTGCGTGTGCTGCTAGGCCGGGGCAGCGCGGCTGACACCGTCTGGACCTGCGACCTGAGCCACGAGTACGTCACCATCAACGCCGACTACCGCTCATGAACGAACGTTTTGACCACTTGTTGGCGCGCGCTGAGCAGTTGTTGGCCCGCATCGAATCGGTACTGCCGCAACCGCTGGCGCAGCCGGACTGGGCCGCCTCCAGCGCCTTTCGCTATCGCAAACGCAGCGCCGGGCGCAGCAGCCTGGAGCCTGTTCGCCACATTGGCGCGATGAAGCTGGCCGACCTCAAAGCCATCGAGCCGCAAAAGGAAAAAATCCAGCGCAACACCTGGCAGTTTGTGCGTGGTGACCTGGCCAATAACGTGTTGCTCACCGGCGCCCGTGGCACCGGCAAGTCCAGCCTGATCCGCGCCTGCCTCAACGAATACGCCCACCTGGGCCTGCGCCTGATCGAGGTCGACAAGGCCGACCTGGTCGACCTGCCCGACATCGTCGAGCTGGTGTCGGATCGGTCCGAGAAATTCATCGTGTTTTGTGATGACCTGAGTTTTGAAGACGGCGAGCCCGGCTACAAGGCGCTCAAGTCGATCCTGGACGGCTCGGTGGCCGCCACCACACCCAATGTGCTGATCTACGCCACCAGCAACCGCCGCCACCTGCTGCCCGAGCACATGAAGGACAACCTCACCTACACCCACGC